>Ga0209410_1000296_pt1 | contig 22296 bp, 22 predicted proteins | sample Mar14436cmmetaG_FD_184135 | JGI IMG/M metagenome (GOLD analysis project Ga0209410, IMG submission 184135) | Marine hydrothermal vent microbial communities from Guaymas Basin, Gulf of California to study Microbial Dark Matter (Phase II) - Marker... ... | reverse complement strand
AATACGCGATCCTGAGAGAGCTTGGGAAGGTTGATGAAAATACGCCTATAATGACGAACGTCCACGACATCCAAGTCTATGAGAGGCTCCCATCAGAACCATACGATCTAACCGTTGACTACATCGCGACCCCCAGAGATCTGATAAAGATTGAACGGAGAAGAGCTAGACCAAGAGGAATTCTATGGGATCTCCTCGATGAGGAGAAGCTTAGTGAGATATCCTTATTGAAGAGGTTAAGGGAGGCTAGCTCCCGATAGACTCTGCAAGCAATATCCATTATAACTAGCTGAGCCAATCATATGTTAGAGATGTGGAATAGGATTGCCGAGAAGCTTAAGGATTATCCCGCCAGAATCAAGGTGGTTAGGTTGATGATAGAGTATGGGCTGGGTATAAGCGAGGATGGTAAGGTCGTTGTGGGCCCGGTCGAGATAGCGGACTCATCTCTCGCGAGGGCGGCTGGAGTGGATAGGAGGGTTGTGAGACAAACGATACAGCAGCTCCTAGGAGACCCAGCCCTAAAGAAGATCTTTACAGGATTGAAGCCCGCTGGCGCATTCCTAGCCCCCATAGCAAAGGAGCTCGGATACTCGGTGGTCGAGATAAGGGCTGATCCAAGCGCGGTTGGTATCTTGGCGAACGCTGCCAAGATAATCGCCGATGAAGGGATAAGTATAAGGCAGGCCGTGGCGGAGGATCCCGAGCTATTCCCCGAGCCCAAGCTCATCCTAGTGCTTGAACAACCCTTATCCGGAGAAGGCTTGAGCAAGTTGCTGAAGATTCCGAACGTTAAGAGCGTGACGGCATATTAGCATAACTCGACAGCCTAGATCTACTAGCTCAGACCGGAGTAAAGTTTAACACGGATAAAATTCATGAAGATCGAAGGGTTCATGGCTTTGAGGCTCATAATCGACGATGAAGTTAAGGATAGGTTTCCAGACTTGATCGTCCTGTTAACCGAGATCGACTCCGTCGAGGTCTCAGAATACTCTCATGAACTCGAGGAATTCAAGCTGGAGATCTACGACAAGCTTAGGAAGAGGTATAGGCTCGAGTCTCTTAAAGACGACCCGCTCGTGAAGACCTATAGGAGCTTCTTCTGGAGGATCGGGATAGATCCGACGAAGATCAGGCCAGCCGCCGAGGCCCTACTCAGGAGGATATTGAGCGGCAGGGGGATTCCTAGAATAAACACCCTAGTAGACTCATATAATCTCGCATCCGCGGAGTCGGGAATAGCCTTGGCCGCCTTCGACTCGGAGAAGATAGATGGGGATATGGTCATGAGATTCGCCAGAGAGGGCGAGGAATTCCATGGAATAGGCATGAGGAAGCCGAAGATCTTAAGGGGTGGAGAGATAGTTGTGGCGGACTCAAGTAGGCTTGTAGCAATCTATCCATATCGAGACGCCGACTATAGCAAGGTCACGCTGAGGACAGAGAGGGTGTGCTTAATGGTCTGCGGAGTCCCCGGAATAGGGGTCGAGGTCCTCAAGAATGCGGGGAAGCTCGCCGCAGACTATATACTGAGATTTTGCGGGGGAAGGCTACTTAACGAGCCTTGAGCGGAAAATCTTAAGTAGGATAACGACCCAATTACTAAATGACCGGCTATGTTAGGCGGATATATGAATAGGATACTCTGGGTTAATCTAACCACTGGAACGATCTCAACCGAGCCGATAAATGAGGAGATAGCCAGGAAATACATCGGTGGAAAGGGCTACGCCGTAAAGATCCTCTACGATATAGCTAAGAGCTATGAGGAGAAGGGGATAGACCTGAGAGACCTCAACCCGCTCGGCCCAGAAAACGTCCTGATTTTCGCGACAGGGCCCGCAACAGGGTTCCCAGAGGTCCCATCATCTGGAAGATATCACATCATGGCCTTGAAGGCGCCTTTAACCGGGTCGATCGGAAGCGGGAACGCTGGCGGAGAGTGGGGGCCGTTCCTGAAGTTCGCTGGATACGATATGGTCGTCGTCCAAGGCGCTTCAGACACCCCTGTCTATCTCTCGATAACCGATGGGAAGGCTGAGCTTAGAGATGCATCCCATGTCTGGGGGATGAACACCTTCGATACCTGTAGAATCTTGAAGAAGGAGGTTGGGGGAAAGAATGTAAGCGTGGCGTGCATAGGGCCTGCTGGAGAGAACCTAGTCTACTTCGCGCCGGTCATGAATGATGAGCATAGAGCTGGCGGTAGAGGTGGGCTCGGAGCGGTTATGGGATCCAAGAAGCTCAAGGCCATAGTGGTTTCAGGGACTCAGAAGCCTCAGGCCGCGAATCCCGAAAAGCTTAAGGAGGTTGGGAAGAAGCTCCTCGAAAAGATCAAGACCAACCCTGTAACCAGCGAGGCCCTTCCAAAGCTCGGGACGGCGGTCCTCGTGAAGATAATTAATCAGGCTGGAATACTCCCGTATAAGAACTGGCAGAGCGGAGTGAATCCAGAGGCTGAGAAGATAAGCGGCGAGCTGCTCGCAGAGAAATACCTCATTAGGAGAAGGCCTTGCTGGGGCTGTCCGATAGGATGTGGGAGGGTTTCGAGGGTTGAGAAGGGAGCCTTCCAGATACTCTACACGGAGGGGCCTGAATACGAGAACATCTGGGCCCTTGGAAGCTGCACGGGGGTCTCGGATCTCGAGGCCGTCATCAAGGCGAACCACTACTGCGATGAGCTTGGAATAGATCCCATAAGCATGGGCTCAACGATCGCCTGCGCAATGGAACTCGTCGAGAAGGGATGCATCCCGGAGGAGACCCTACAGGGATTAGATCTAAGGTTTGGGAACGCCGCCGCCCTAGTCGAAGCGATTTGGAGGACGGCATATAAGGTCGGCTTCGGAAAATACTTGGCCCTAGGCTCTAAGAGGCTCGCGGAGATCTTCGGGAGACCCGAGCTATCGATGAGCGTCAAGGGATTGGAGATGCCCGCTTACGATCCTAGAGGAGCTAAGGGGATAGGATTAGAATACGCCACGTCGAACAGGGGCGGGTGCCATGTAACCGGATACACGATCTCGCCCGAGATCCTAGGAGTTCCGGAGAAGATAGACCCGTTGACCCCGAAGGGTAAGGCGAAGTGGGTCAAGATCTTCCAAGACTTCACATGCGTGGTGAACTCCGCCGTAAACTGCCTCTTCACAACCTTCGCCCTAGGAGCGGAGGACTACGCAGCCTTCCTGTCGGCGGTGATGGGAGTCGACTACACGGCCGACGACATAATGAGGATAGGCGAGAGGATATACAACCTCGAGAGGGTCTTGGTCAACAAGCTCGGATTCGATGGAAAGGATGACACGCTTCCACCGAGGCTATTGAAGGAGCAGATGCCCGAGGGACCTGCGAAGGGGCATGTAGTCGAGCTCGATGAGATGAAGAAGGAGTATTATGAGCTTAGAGGATGGGTCGATGGAAGGCCAACCCCGGAGAAGTTGAAGGAGCTTGAGATAGAGCTCTAATCGGGATAACCTTAATCCCATACCTCCCCCCATTTATTTTGTGAAAGATGGGCCACGACTTCGATCTTAGAAACCTGCATATAGAGGTCACCACCAGATGCAACCTTAACTGCATCTATTGTTTGAGGAGGTTTTGGTCGGGCCATGAGCCGAGGGACATGGACTTCAACACCTATCTCAAAATATTGGATCAGGTTGAGGAGTTGGAGAGGATAAATCTATATGGGTTTGGAGAACCTTTCATGAACCCCAGAATCCTGGATATGATATATCATGCGAGGAGATCCTTCAAGTATTCAAAGATATTCCTGAGCACGAATGGAATGCTCCTCGACGAATCCGTCGTAGAGAAGGCCGTCGAACGCGGATTAGACTCGATAGCCGTCTCAGTCGATACGGTCAACCTACAGCAACTCAAGAAGATTCGGGTTGGATCGGGTTCACGCGTCTTAAAGTCGCTTGAGGATCTCTGTAGGATCGGTAGGAGAATTCTACCTGAGCTTGAGATAGGGGTTGAGTGTGTGATCCTAAAGCATGGATTCGAGGAGCTTCCAAAAGTGGTGGAGTATGCTGCCGACGTGGGAGTAGATTACGTCCAAGTAAGCCACGTGGTTCCATACTCGAAACAGATCTACGAATACGCATGCTATACATGCGTGAGCGAACGAGTCCTATCCATGCTCGGAGAAGATGGGTTGAGGGAGCTTTGTGAGATCCGTGATAAGGCGTCTTATCAAGCCTTGCTACTCTCCTATGCTAGGCCAAGAGTAAGTCACGAACTCAGGAAATACTTTGAGATCATGGGAGACTTGACATCGCATGGATATACCGCGAACCTAACCGCCCTCTGCGAGGAGCAGCACAAGATAAGCCTAGCGCTGAGAGTTAGAGAGGTGTTTGAGCGGATGAGAGAGGTCGCTGAGAGCAGTGGGGTGGAGCTTAGGGTTCCCAAAGTGTTCTCAGACGCCGCTGAGAGGTCTTGTCCATATGAGGAGAAGCGTTCAATCTATGTTAGGAGTGATGGTAAGGTCGCGCCGTGCATGGAGCTGGCCTATACTCATCCTGAATACGTTAACTCCCATAACAAGCTAGTTCATGAATATCTGATCGGAGATGTTGGGTCTGAGAGCCTCTCAAAGATCCTGTCAAATCATGGGTTTGAGAGATTGAGAGAGGTGAGGAGAAATCTAACCCGCAACTCTCCATGGTGTGGAGACTGCCCGTACTCCGAGCTCGAATGCTGGTTCGTGAAGGATAATCTATTCGATTGCTACGGAAACTCTCCATCATGCTCCGAGTGCCTATACAGCGTCGGCCTGGCCTCATGCATAATCTAATCATCTGAACCGGGTCATTTTTCTATAGGACTCTCAAGTCTTCCAAAGCTCCATAAACCCCTATTCACGATAATATCCCTCAAAATGTTCTTGGCATAGTTTTCATCTAAGTTCAGTAGGAGGGCAGCTATATGCTTGCATAGCTTAGACTCCAACCTAACCTTCTCCCAGTCGGCGCAATCGTGTAAGATCAGCCTTCTATCAAGATCTATGACCACTCCATACTCCTTAACCTCCGCGCTTAGATAGTTCTCAGACTTCTCCAAGATCCTAATCAAATTCCTATCCATCTTCTCAGCTCTCCTAAGCCTAGACTCACTCACCAACATCTTTAACAGATCTCTCACATTCTCTGGAAGCTTTTCGGGAGACATATAGATCGATAGGGATTCAAGGGGTTTAGCCGGTCTAGCCAGATTCTTCTCAACCTCCTCCAAAACCTCCCTCTGCTCTGGAGTTATTATTCCGAGAATCTCAAGGACTTGGAGGCAGTTATGGACAGCATATCCATGGAAGTGGTTGTTGAAGTATCCATAGACCACATCAACCCTATCGCTTAACTCCTCCAACCTATCCCTCCAAGGCTCAAGCTCCTCCCTACTATAATGATAGTTGTACCATGGCCTCGTCCCCCTACCGTGCCATCTAACATATGAGAAATCGGTTGTCACGTGTAGTTCAGGCGGGAGCAAGGGCTCGTCCACTATCGTGTATGCGACATCATATCTCGATAGGAGGTTGAGGGAATCCTCCGTGAGCCATGATGGATTCCTAAACTCAACGGCAAACCTATACTCGTCTGGGAGGATCTTGAAGAAGTCTCTTAAGAGATCTCCATGCCTCTCGTAGGTGAAGCTTGGGGGGAGCTGGATCAGGAGGGGGCCAAGCTTGCCAGAACTGCTCAACGGCTTCAGAACTTCGAGGAATCGATTAAGATCTTCTTCAACTCCCTCCGATGGGCTGAGCTTCTTCTTATGAGTTATTAGCCTTGGAACCTTGGCCGAGAACGTGAAGTTCTCCGGAACTATCCTCTCCATCGACATAATGATCCTTGGATCTGGATATGAGTAGAATGTGGAGTCTATCTCAACCGTCTCAAACACCCTCGAATATCTATAGAGCTTGCCCTCATTAGAGCTTCGATAGAAGACCCCAACCCAGTCGTCATAGCTCCACCCACTAGTGCCTAGGAGGATCTTGGCCAAGCCTCTAAACTTATGGGAGAGGCCGGATTTAAGTCAAGCATTAGAACGGCGTCAGAGCTTTAACTCAAATATTCCTCTTGTATGTTTCAGGGGATGTGGGGGAGATCATAGTAGGATGCGGGGGATGGCAATATTTCACAATCCCGAACATGAATCCATTAGAAGCATACTCCATGGCGTTTAAATTCGTCGAGGTTAACTCGACCTTCTACAAGATTCCCCCGATGGGTTTGGTGAGATCTTGGCGTAGGAGGGTTCCGAGAGATTTCGAGTTCTCGGTTAGACTGAATAGGCTGATAAGCCATGTCGAGAAATTGAATCCGACGGAGAAAGCGGTTAACGCGTTTCAAAATTGTGTTGAGATAGCTGAGACTCTCAGATCAAGGGTATTGGTTCTCGAAACCCCCAGATCCCTCAATCCGATAAGGGCGGTAAATGGGCTGAAGAACATCCTTAAGAAAGTGGATCTTGGAGACCTCAGGATAGCTTGGGAGCCTAGGGCTGGATGGCATCCTAGGGCGGTCGAAGAGGCGGTTAAGTTAAATCTCATCCCGATAACAGACTACTCGATCGAAGAGCCGCCATATGATGATGAGGAGATAGCTTACACGAGGCTATTCGGGAAGGGAAGCCACAACATATACCAGTTCACAGACGATGACCTAATCAGGATAAAGGAGAGGGCTGAGAAGAGGAGGTCGAAGAAGGTTTACCTAAGCTTCCATGGGATAAGGATGTATCTCGATGCCGCTAGGCTAGAGAGATTCTTGAAGAAGGGCGAGCTACCGAGGGTTACTAGAAGCTATGGCATAGACTCCCTCGCAGAGGTTCTCGTGGATGCGAGTTTTCCAGCAACGAAGGAGGAGCTCGTGAGGAGGCATGGATGGAAACTGATAGATGTGGATGAGAGGACAAGGGTTCCTGCCAGCGTAATCCTCAAACAGCTTAGGAGGAAAAATTATGGGAGCTTAGATGAATTATTGAGGGAGCTTAGGATGAGATTCGAGAACCTCGGTTGAATTCGTCCTCCTGCATGTTAAGGTTTTTAAGCGCCAGATCCAAACTATCTCCAAAATGGATGGAAGAATTTTGATGAAACGTGGATGCAAGATCATCTACCTATCCATGATCATACTCACTCTACTCTTAACTCAAACAATATCAGCGGAGCAATCCAGCTCAAGAGATGTGGCGAAGGTTATAGTTGACGATTGTCTGACAACTTTAAAGGCCGTGACACATGAACATGCGATACCAACCCCCATATACGACATGGAGGCTCGAGAAATTGGGATGCATTTTCCTAGAGATATGTACTCCACAAATCTGAAGAGCGAGAATGTGACGATAAGGTTTTGGATGGAGTCCAAGCTTGGAAGATCCCTCTTGGCCAAGAAGGTCGCCGGCAAGGGCCAACTGATAACGTATAGGGTGGATAGGGTAAAGGAGTATCAGAATGGGACGCGCCTAGTCTTTAGGGGGTGGTATCGTAATAATAGCCTCATCACAGCGGATCCCACCATATCTATCAATGCTACCTCCGACACGGATTATGACGCGTATTATGATGTACAATATCTCCTATCCATTCGAGCTCCAGATGAGGCTAGGATCCGGAATGAGATTTGGATCGATTCTGGAGCAAGCTATCAAGTCTACGCACCGCCGATAATCCCATTACCAAACGATACCAGGCTGGTCTTCATAGGATGGAAAGGATATGAATGCATGGATTCGCCATGCAACATAACCTCTATTTCTAAACCGATAAGCTTGGAAGCTAGATATAGATTGGAATGGCTGGCGAAGGTTCACGCGGTTGGATATGATGGGGAGCCGGTCAATGGAGTGAACCTAGTTCTTAGATGCGGGGATGATTACCGGATCCTAAGCTCAGATTCAACTATATGGGTTTATGAGGGCGATTGGCTCGTTGAGAATGCTACTTGGAGGGGGTTTGACGTATCCCTCGAACAATCGATCCACGTCGAGAGAAATGTCCGAGAAGTGTCGGTCCCGATTAGGGTGTTTAAGGCCGGATTCAGGGTAACAGATTATCTAGGGTTCCCAGCAAAAGATGCCGAGGTCACTGTGAGTTTGGCGAACGGTACCATCCTATATGAAGGGAGAACTGCGGGCAATGGAGAGGTCTGGAATATTGGCCCGCTTCCGCCATGCGATTTGATAGTTAGAGTGAGGTATCTCTGGTTCAGCTGCAACAAGACATTCAATATCAGGGATAGTAGTCCTATCATTGTCACGGTTCCGATATCGTTGACGACGATCTACATCTCGGCCGGAACAGTATCGTTATTCGCTGCATTGATGGTATTCGTGGGATATAGAAGGAGGAAGGAGATGCTTAAACAAGAATATCGAGAATACTATGAGACTTCTCCAAGATACTCTCCGTCACCGCCACCAGTCGTGGAAGAGGAGGAGACGGAGGAGCACGTCGTTGTATCGGTTGAGGATGTCTTGAGGGAGATCGAGGATGAGGAGTTGAGGAAACTTCTCGAGGAGAAGGAGAGAAGGGGTTAGCGTGAATGTTTTAGGACGAAGCTCCCCATCGGGGCGCCTATCGCCTTCGCTACAATCGGGCATTTCACCATCAAGATGAAGAATGAGTCGGCTTCATCATCGTAGGTCTCATAGTTCGCCTGCCCTTTGAATATCCTTAGATCATGTTCTCTTATCCAGCTCCTAACGACTTCGCTCGACATCCATGGCCCGGTTCCCTCAACCCCATTTGAGACGGATCTGACCTCGACGTTGGGAAGCCTATCTAGACCAACATACCTCACATCCTCTGGAATGGCGTCACCTATCGCGGGCCCTCCCTTGACGACTAGGGTGATCGATCTAAATGGCTTTGGTCTGATGTCGAGCATCGTCTCTATCAGCAACTTATCGAGCACTATCTCTCCAGCGTTGTCAAGGAAGTATATCATGTCTTCGGCCTTCAAGACCCTCTCCCTAAACTCTTCATAGTCGTTGATCTTGAACGATCCCTTCATGGCCCTCTGGATGGACTCGTGTAGGTCCAGTTGGAGATATGCTCCGAGGTCTATTGAGTTGCCGGCCGCCGATAACTTAACAGCGGTCTCCAACTCATCAGAGGAGTCCTCAACTACCCTCTTCAACTCTGGATAGGTCTTGAGGACCATGTCATTGCTCTTCTTCCTAAGTTCCTTGAAGGGATCTGGGTTTCCCGTCACCTCGCTGATCACCCTATTCACGATGAAAGCAAGCTCTATCGGTATAAAGTCCCAACTGATGGATTCAAGAGACTTGATTACCTCGATCATAATCTTTCTCTGAAGCTTGGTATCCTTAGTGACCAGTCTAGCGTTGCGTGACGCCATCTTCAAGGCGCATGAGAGGCAGTCGAGATCTATCTTCAAGTCGCTCAACCCATGGAATAGCCTCTATTTAGCTTATCTTCCATCGAGAACAGATGGTGTCGGTGCAGAAGCCTCTAAGAGATACTATCTAGATTCTATGGCCCCACGCCTCCTCAAAGACAGTATTGAGAGTATTAGGATGGGCGCCAGCAACGATAGGGTTAGGGGAGCGGGATTTATTCCAAGCCCCATTAAATTCAAGACAATTCCTTGGAATAGATCATAAGACCAGCCGAAGACGAGTAGCCCCACGACGGTTCCCAGGTTCATGAAGGAGTTTACGAGACCTATAGTCGTCCCCGCTCGCCTCCGATAGGATGCCGCCAACCTCCGCGATAGTGGTGTGTAGGCTTTCCAGCTAACTCCAGCCGCGAGTAGGCCGATGACTATCACCTGATAGCTCTTCACGGCCAGTAGGAATGGGGCTAAACACGTCATAAATGCTATGATGATTATGGCGTAGTCTTCTGAGATTTTATCGGCTATCATGCTTATGGGGATGCTGGCGATAAGCCCTAAAACCCCCGTTACGCCTAGGATTAAGGCTGAAGCCTCCTTAGAGATGCCCGCGAACTCGCTTAAGTAGACGTAGATGGGATCGCCGACCAGTATAGCTCCTATAAACGCGACTATGAAAGATGTTAAGAGAAGTGGGTGAATCGGGAATCCCCTCCCAGACTTCTCCCGAGGCTCTTCACGCCTCACCTCGATCCTCACTCGATTGGATCTTATCGCCAGATATGTCAAGGGGGCTGATGCGGCGGAGAGGGTGAACGCGGTCGGGAAGATATAGGTGGAGTTTATCGGCGCGATTATGCTATAGAGGAGGTTTCCCATGAATACGCCTATAGATCCTGATGCGAAGTAGAGTGCTAGGGCGGTTCCCCTCCACTCGATCGGCGTATTCGAGGCTATCGAGACTTGGATGAAGATCCAGAAGAATCCGCTCACGATTCCCTGAAAGACCCTCAACATCAGGAAGAACGTGAACGATCTAAGATAGTTGTATAGGATTAGGATTATTGAGCCCAGTATCGGGAGAATCGGGATGATGGTTCTCAACCCTCTTCTATCGATGAGGTATCCGGCTAGAGGCGCCGTCAAGGCTCTGGCCGAGAGGAAGGCCATGGATAAGACGCTCAAGAACCCCATCGAGAGCATAAGCTCCGTTCTAGCATAGTATGCGACGGCCGGGATCACCATCCTGAAGGCCGTCGTCCCAAGAAAGGCCACCAAGAACAGCGATAAGAGCCATCCACTACTTAGAAGCTTTTTAAGCCTAGTCAGCGAAGATAAGTCCATCGACCATCCCTTAAAGAACCCACTTTTTAGGAATATCGTCGTTAGAAGCGTTAATAAGGTGGTCTAAGCGGTCTATGACCTGAGATGGGAGACCCTAAGAAGCCTAGGAAGCAATATGAGACCCCCAAGCATCCATGGAAGGCTGATAGGCTCGCGGCCGAGCTACAGCTGATAGGCGAGTATGGGTTGAGGAATAAGAGGGAGCTTTGGAGGGCTGAGACCATTCTCAGGAAGATTAGAGCGCATGCGAGGAAGCTCTTCGCATTAACAGGCGAGAAGAGGGTTAAGGCGGAGCGAGAGCTTATTCACAGGCTTTGGAGGATGGGGATAGTCGATGAGAACGCGACCGCAGACGATGTCTTAAAGCTGACCGTAAGGGATATCCTGGAAAGGAGGCTTCAAACGATGGTCTATAGGCTGGCCCTAGCCAAGACGATCTATCAAGCGAGGCAGCTCATAGTCCACGGCCACGTCTACGTAGGTGATAGGAAGGTTAGATCGCCGAGCTATCACGTCATGAGGGGAGAGGAGAGGCTGATAAGGGTCGCGATACCGATAATGGAGAAGATCTCACAAGAGGAGGGAGAGGCTGAGACAAGCTGAAAACTCCTCCTATTCTCTCCTCGCGAGATAAACCATGTGTGGAAGCTCATCTATAAACTCCTCTAGGGCCAACTTCACGGCGTCTGGAGAGCCTGGAAGACACAGGATAGCCTTCCCTGAAGCGACTCCCGCCGTCGCCCTGGTCAAGGCCGCCGCTGCTCCAACTCTCCGATAGCTCAGCATCCTAAAAAGTTCTCCAAATCCTTCAGCCTCCTTCTCGAAGAATGGTCTGACGGCCTCTATGGTGACATCGCTTCTAGCTAATCCAGTCCCGCCCATGAAGATCACGACGTCGACATCCTCCCTCCTCAACATCTCCAATAGCTTCTCCCTAATCATCTCAATATCATCATCTATTATCTCCTCGTGAACCACTCCATGACCACTCTTCTTAATCTCCTCCACCGCCACCCTCATGGATATGTCGTTGAAAGGCTCACCCCTAGCTCTCGCCCTATATCTCGAGCTACTCACTGTGAAGAGGGCGAATCTAAGCCTTCGCTCGGCGAGCCTCCTATGCTCTTCATGGGGTGAGGCCATGGATCAACCCTCCTTCAGCTTTTCCAAGACCCTGATCCCGGTTATCTCGGTTTCAGGATATTGGCCGCGCTCATCCTTCTCATACACCTTAACCACGTCCCAGATATTCAATAACGCTATCGAGGCAGCCGTCAAGGCTTCCATCTCGACCCCAGTCCTCTCAAATGCCTTGACCCTAGCCAAGACCTCAACCCCATCATCCATCAATCGGGTCTCGATCGTGACGTTATCTATCTTGAGCTGGTGGCAGAGTGGGAGGAGGATTGGGGTAAACTTCACGGCATTAATTCCACCGAGCCTGGCAACTTGGAGGGGGTCGCCCTTCTCGACCCTACCTTCCCTAATCATCTTAATGGTCTCAGGCCTGAGCTTGATGAAGCCCCTCGCAACCGCCTCCCTCCTAACCATGGGCTTACCCGACACATCAACTTGCTTAATAGCCAATCTCCCAGCCCTCCAAGATAAGCTCAAAGCTCTAGATGTTAAGGATAATCTCGACAAAGACTAATGAAACTGGCCCTCTAACGATAGTAGGGCTTAGTATAAAAGTGAGATATCTGAACATTCGCACCACGATACCCAAAACTCCTAAAACCATCAAAATTGGAGAAGTCGAGCCCCAACCGAGTCTGCTTTGCCGTATACAGGTTTTTAACCAACCAATGTATACATATTCTTGGTGTTTGAGAGTGTCTACGGTTATATCGGTGAGAGTTCGGAGGGAGCTTAAGGAGGAGGCGGAGAGGCTTGGGATAGATTTAAGGAAGGTTATTGAGAGGGCTTTAAGCGAGGAGATAAGCCGAGTAAAGGCCGAGATGTTTAAGCATGTGTTGGAGGAGGGATTGAAGGCTCTCGACATGGACTCAGAAGAATGGGTCGAGGCAGTCAAGGAGTCTAGGCGGGAGAGATGAGTATGCAGAGATATTTGGTCGGCTGCTCAGCCCTTTACCCGCTAATATTGAAGATGCGCGAGAAAATAATCTTATTCAAGGATGCCTTCTCGATCCTAGATCTTACGATCTACGAGGTGGGCAACGTTTTATGGAAGGAGTATGGAAAGGGGAGGATAAGGGATCTGAAAAGCGCGGCGAACCTATTTCAGCACGTATTGGATCAGCTACCAAAATTATCCGTAGATGATATCGGAGAGGTACTCGACCTAGCGGTGAGGATGAAGCTGACTTTCTATGATGCAGCCTGTATACACGTGGCTAGGGAGCGAGGTTTAAAGCTGATAACCGAGGATCGGGAAGTCCTATCCAAATACCCTGAAGCGATTAGAGTCGAGCGGCTTGAAATCTGAATCAGGCCAATGCAGCTATTTTCGTTATGCATATGAAATTAAATATAGGGCGAGGCCATCCTTCTTGGAGATGAAGATACTCTGGACTCCATGGAGGATGAGATACATTAGATCATGCTCCAAGAATTCAGGATGCTTTCTATGCCGAGCATTGTCCGAGGATAGGGATGAGGAGAATCTAATCCTCTTTAGGGGTGAGAGGAGCTTCATAATCATGAACAGATATCCATACAATAATGGTCATTTGATGATCGCTCCAAATAGGCATGTCGGAGACCTACTCCAATTGAGTGATGACGAACTGATCGAGCTTGTAAAGATGGTTAAGCTCGCGGTCAAGGCGCTAAAGTCTGAATATAATCCCGATGGATTCAATATTGGATTGAATCTTGGGAGGGCGGCTGGAGCTGGACTAGAAGATCATCTACACATACACGTCATCCCGCGATGGGTTGGGGATACGAACTTCATGCCCATAATATCTGAGACCAAGACGATTCCAGAGCTGTTGACTGAGAGCTATTCGAGGCTCAAGAAGTATTTTTTATAAGCTCACCCATCTTCTCAGCATTCTTTACGACTTCATCAAAGTGTGGTGAGGTCTTCTTGGCGAGCAGACAAACCCTGCTGGGAACATCTTTCGCGACATACTCATATCCCTCTAGATGGGCTTGAAGCCTCTTGGCGAAGTCCTCCACCTCCATCACGCTTGGCATGGCATTTCTCGGAAGCCTCTTCTGAGACTCACCCACATGCATATATCCCTTACACTCGATGAAGTCCGGGTCAGCCATCCTTATCAACTCCGCATATCTCTCCGGATCTCTCATAGTATATCCCTTGACGAGAGTCAGCCTTATCACCTTCCTAGACTCGGTGAACATCCTCATAACCCTTAAACTATCGATCAGCCTCTCCCAGCTATTGTTGATAAGTGGGCGGCAAGTCCTTATATGGGTCCCTCTGTCGGGTCCATAGAGGCTTATGTAGAGGTTTGTGGGCTCGGCTCCCATATCAGGCAAGATCTTTAACATCTCGGGCATCGTCCCATTCGTCACTAAGAAGGTTGTCATACCTCTTTCATGGAAGATCTTTATCAGCTCTCCGAGGTATGGATATAGGGTTGGCTCACCGTCCAATGATATGGCCGCGTTATTGGGCTCCATGGCCTCCTCATATAGCCTTAAGTCGACCTTCGGATTCCCCTTAAACCCTGAGAGGAGCTGACGTTGCTCCCTGATAAGCCCATCCAAGATCTCTTCAGGTCTATCCCATTCACCGCCATAAGGTCTGATTCTATTGAGTGTATGATGCCTCCAGCAGAAGACGCACATCATATTACAGTATTGGAGGCTCGGGGTCATTTGAAGACATCTATGGCTTTGAACTCCATACCATCCCTTATAGCAGTTCTTCCCGCCCCTAAGAACCGATTTAGTCCAATGGCATATCTTAACCGCGGAATGCCTTCCAACTATCCTATAGCCCGCCCTCCTAAGCCTATTAACCTCATCCAACTTAAGGCGTGTGTCCTCCTGAGTGAAAGTCATATCAGAATACCCATCTAGATTATGGATTGGAAAATTTTAAGTGTTAAGCTAAAGCTGACAAAAAGATGCCTTTTTTAGGCCTAAATGATGGCATCAGCATTTAAGGGTGTTGGATGAAGAATAATGTTTTAAGAAGCGGTTTGCGGATCGATCGATTCGATCGCTCTATTCTCCCTTAAAAGCCTTCCTTACCAATTCCTTGACATCCTCTCTGGTCGGGGTCTTGGGAACGTTCATAAGATTTCTTTCATAGCTCATGCCTCCATCAACTATTTTCTCAAGATCCTCTTCTCGGACTCCAGCATCCCTTAAGCTAAGCGGGATCTTAGAGTATCTCTTCAACTCATTTAAGGCTTTGATCAACAGCTCGGCCGACTCGTTCGGAGTGCTGGGATTCAGACCCAGCCTCCTACCAAGCTCAAGGGTTTGCTCAGGCATTAGATCGGAGACCTGTCTTATGAACTGGGTGATTAGGAAGGCGTTCGCCAGCCCATGCTGGAACCCGTATCTCATCGTTAGATAATATCCAATTCCATGAACGACAGTCGTCCCGCAGAGGTTTATCGCCTTCCCCGCGAGCATACTCGCATACAGCAGCCTTTCCCTAGCATCGATCGAGCCGTCATACGCATCTTTAAAGTATTTCATTATGGTTCTCAACGCCTCATAGACGTAGATGTCTGATAATGGATTCGCGTTCTTGTTAAAGTAGGATTCTATTGCATGTGATACGGCGTCCATCGATGTATATGCGAGCAGTTCTCTAGGCAGATAGCTTAAGACATCGGGGTCGAGGATCGCCGCGATCGGCACTATAACATCCCCCACGATGACCTTCTTCGTCAAACCCTTACTTATCACGGCGAATTTGGTCACCTCACTTCCAGTTCCACAAGTCGTTGGGATAGCGATCACCGGTAGAACCGGAGGCTTCACCACGGCTGGATAGAAATAATCCTCAGCTCTCCCACCTTGAGAGGAGAGAACGGCGATGGCCTTTCCAGCATCCATAGCGCTTCCACCGCCGAATGCGACGATAAAATCTACCCTCTCCCTCTTAGCCAGCTCGGCACCCAGCTCAACGGTCTCAGCCGATGGGTTAGGTTCAACCTTATCGAAGATCCTCACAGCTATCCCGCTGGATTCGAGGATCGTCTTGAGCTTTTCCAAGTATCCAGATCTCCTAGCGAAACTTCTTCCAGTAACGAGCAAAGCATTACCGGATAACCCTAAATCCTTAACGACCCCGCCTAAATCTCCGATAGACCTCCTTCCAAATATCAGCTTACGAGGCGACCCGAATCGGAAGCTCAAGCTCGCTCGGCTCATCAACCATAATGATACTTGTTAGGAATTAAGTGTTTGGGTCTAGTTAACTAGGTAAAGCACTCATACATGTTTCGCTCTCAATCCATTATTCATCCCTTAATGACAGTATCTCGTCAAGCAACTCTTCAGTCGACGCCGCGAGCACGCCGAATCTCCTAGAATCCATTAATAGCGTATTCTCATCTCCGCCGATTATCTTATAGCATCCACCAGCGAGATTGAGTAAGAATGCGGGAGCTATGAAGTCCATGAGCTTGAGGCTTCTCGAGAGACACAAAAATCCATCGACAACACCCTCCAATATAAGCGCCATCTCAAGCGCAGCCGCGGAGAAGAATCTCGTCCCCCAACATCTCTCAAGTACCTTAAGACCCCACCTTCTCGTCTCCACGGCCTTTACTGAGGCGAGATCCATCAAGAGCATCGCATTTTCAAAAGACTTTGTCATGCTCAACCTCGGCTTTTCCCCAGAGACCTCGACACCCGCGTCAACCTCTCCAACATATAGCTTGTTTCTCGGGTGGTCGATCACCCCCGCCGCAACTATATCGGATACCCTCGGCCCAACGGCTATCGAGATCGACGTACAGTAAAATGGTATTCCTCTCCAAGCGTTCTTACTTCCATCGATGGGGTCCATGAGGACATAATATCTTGGATTGTGGTCTCCGACGACCCCAGACTCCTCCGATATCACCATGCATCCATCGAGATTTTGTCGGAGGAAGTTTATGACTGCTTGCTCAACGGCGAGGTCGAATGCATAGGATATGTCTCCGTATGCTCCCCTGCCGCGGATTTCCTTCCCATCGGCCTTTAACGCCTTCTCCAACGCTCTATGGCTTTCAATTAACGCGTTCTCGACTATCTTTATCAGCTCCGGCACTCTAGATCATCCCCAACGTTCACGCTACAAATCTTTATTTAAGTTTCAGAGATGATCCACTAGATCTCCCGCGCTTTCTAGCCCTGAACTTTGCCTTCACCCTCGCCTCAGCCATCTTATACAGTTTAGGCCACCTCTTAGCAAGTTCCCTCTCCACAACCCCGGCCAAGAACTCGCTCATGCTAAACCTCGGCACTGCGCTCTTCCAATAATTCATTATACAAGCAGCCACCGGAGAATAGAATGCAAGCCTCGGCTGCCTCTGAGCCGCCTTTACAGCCTGCTTCAGGAGCCTCTCATCTATCTTCTCCTTCGATTTCTTCCTAGGCATGGTAAAAGGTAAACCATCTAAAATTAAAGTTTTACCATCTAAGGTAAAACAAATAATCCCATCGGAAACGTAATTCCGTGAATAGGGGATTATCGAGGGGGTCGGTAATCCCGCGGAGAGGGGATTAGCGGGCGTGAGTGGAGGCGTGGGCCATCAAGCCTTAAAAGATTGGGCGCCTAAGCTCAGAAAGGGGAAACGAATCGGTTGGTGGATCTTACAGATGGATCGTTTATTCAACTGATGTTGGATTGGCTGTGAGGCCTGTCTGTTCTTTTGGAGTTGATGATCTTCCAGGTCACGAGCTTGTGGGATGCGTGGATGTTTTGGTAGAGTTATGCGCTTAAAGTTAAATATGGTGTCTCTGGAATTCCATCGATTGAGATGGCCGCTGATGTCTGTTTGATGGTTAGGGATGTTTCTAAGAGGTTTGGGGATAGGGTTGCGGTGGATGGGGTGAGCTTCAAGGTTCATGGAGGTGAGATCTATGGCCTGCTTGGACCTAACGGGGCTGGCAAGACAACCCTCCTAAGCATGATAGCGGGGATCTTGGAGCCCGATTCAGGCGAGATCTCGATCGATGGATTAAACGCCCTCAATCCTAGGACGAGGAGGAGGGTCGGTTATTGCCCCCAAGACCCCATAGTCTATGACAATCTAACAGGCTTAGAGAACATGATGTTCTATGCCGGACTCCATGGGCTGAGCGGAGGCCATGTAAAGCGGAGGTGTAGGGAGCTACTGGATCAGATGGGATTGGGCGAGTATGCTGGAAGGAGGGTTAAGACTTATTCGGGTGGGATGAAGAAGAGGCTCAGCTTCGCCATCACATTGATCGGCGACCCGGAGATCCTCCTACTCGACGAGCCGACGACCGGCATGGATCCTAGGATCAGGAGATCTGTCTGGGAGTCTATACTCAGGCTTAAGGAGGAGGGGAAGACGATAATCCTAGCAACCCACTATATGGAGGAGGCGGATGAATTATCTGATAGAGTTGCGATAATGGATTTGGGAAAAATAGTCGCTGAGGGATCTCCAGAGGGCCTAAAGAATCGCTATGGGCCCAAGGCCGTGATAGACGTAGAGCTCTCAAAGCCGGCCATAGAACCCGAAGCCATGATTGAGAAAATTAAACCATATGCGTCTGGAGATGGGGTGATGTATGGGGATGGTAAGTTAAGAGTTCATGTAGATGACCCGGATATCGTGTCTCCTAGAATTGTCTCAGAGCTGGTGAGGATGGGGGTTGGGTTGAAGACCCTTAAGATAACTACCCCGACCCTCGAGGATGTCTTCCTCAGACTAACCGGTAGGAGGCTGATCGGAGATGATGTGGAGCGCCATTAAGGCATTCATAGTCAAGGAGCTCAAGCTCACCTTTAGGAGCAAGGCGAGCATCTTCTGGATAATCGCTTGGCCCGCCATCTGGCTGCTGATGACGGCGTATGTCTTCGTCCCTCCGGCGGCAGGTCAGCCCATGACCCTTAAGGTTGGGGTCGTGAACTATGACGTTGGATCCACATCCCCCTTTAACGGAACCACCTTCATCCAGATCCTAAACGAGTCCGAGTATAGGGGGGTTAAGCTCTTCCAAGTTAAGGTCTATGAAAACGAGACCCTCATGCTCGAAGACATTAGGAGGGGTAGGCTCGACGGTGGATTCACGATACCAGAGGGGTTTGGGGAGAACATTATCTTCGGTCAGGCGAGATTGAAAGTGTATGTTGGAGCGAGGAGCCTGCAATCAGCCCAGATAGCGGAGTCGATCCTTAGGGGCTTCATTCAAGGCTTGAATAACGGAATCTCGATGAGGAAGGTTAATGAGACATTGAGGTATATCGAGATCTACTCGGAGAAGTATATGCCGAAGAACCTAACGATCCCGGTAGCTGGGAATAGGAGTTGGTTGGATTTCATGAGGGATTGGATGATCGGCCTCGCCTCACCGATAAATGCCAGCTTCCGAGATGTTAAGCCGAAAGCTTTCGTCGAGAGGTCGTCGATCTTAGGCTGGCAAACCTTTGGGGCGATTGGGATGAGCCTACTATACTCGGGTCTGATCATAGGTTCAACCATGGCCGTTAGGGAGAAGGAGGCCGGAACCCTCAGGAGAATCTTGGCATCCCCCGCCACCTCAACGGATATGCTCGTCGGGAAGACTCTCTCAGGCCTCATAACCCTAGGGATCATGTCGGCGATCATAGTAATCCTAGGAGTTTATCCATGTGGGGCGAAGATAATCTGGAGTCCCATGAACCCAGCCCACTGGCTCGCGATAATACTCCTAGTACTCGTCTCGATAATGGTTATTGGAATAGGCATGATCCTATCCCTGATCGCGAGAACGGCTGAGAGCGCGTCGAATCTAAGCGTCGTCCTAGGGCTTATGCTCGCATTCATAGCGGGGATCTGGTTCCCGAAGTCGTGGCTACCGACCTGGATGAGATTCTTGGCGGACATATTTCCAGCAACCTGGGCGATAGATGGGATAAGATCGGCCCTCGTCTATGGAGCCACCGCAGCCGAGCTCATGCCGACGTTCTTGAAGGTCTTGGCGGCCGCCATAATATCATATCTGATCGGGGTATTCGCCTACAAGAAGACCTTAAGGAAATATGTGATAGCGTAGCCTTGAATGTTTAACGGATCTCGACGAAGTCCGATATCTGGGGGATCCTCGGAGGCAATCCCTTCCTCTTCCTAATCTCTTGGATGACCTTGTCTCTCAGGGATGCTGGGACGGGCTTCCAAGCTGAGAACTCGGTTGCCCAGAATGCCTTGCCCATCGTCGCGCTCCTCATGGCCTCGCTTAGATCGAAGGTCTCGGCAGCCGGTATCTCGCCCGACACAACCGTTACGTATTCTTGCTGGGTGACGTTCAAGATCTTTCCACGCTTGCTCGTTATGACCGATGTTACGGCTCCCATGAGCTCAGGCGGAACCTTCGCCTCGATCTTCAAGATTGGTTCGAGTAGGATTGGATCGGCGCTTAGGATGCTTGCGTAGAGGGTTCTCCTAGTAGCTGGAACTATCTGAGCATAGCCTCGGTGAACGGGGTCTTCGTGTAGCTCGACGTTTACGAGGATTGCCTTAACACCCCTCATGGCCTCCTCGGCCAATGGCCCCCTCTCCATCACATCTTGGAAGCCGGCTATTATCAGCGCCTTCGACTCCTGTAGGTATTGAGCTCCCTTGGTCATGTCCACGAATATGTTTCCCTTTGGATCTATCATCCAGACATTTCTCGCCATATCCGCGTCCCATCCATGGTCTCTCAGAATCCTCGCTATCTGCTTCCTATCCATCTCATTGAATAATTCACCCCTCCTTATGAGCTGGATTATCTCCTCTTCAAGGGGCTCTACTTGGATGTATATCCTATTATGCCTGTTCGGGGACTTGCCCTCGAAGACCTTTCCACGCTTCGATATGGTCTCCCTGTATAGTATTATGGGCTTGCTCGCGACGACCTCTATCCCAGCCTTCGCTATCCAAGTCAAGGCGATCTCTAGGTGAAGAGTCCCCATCCCGCTGATCAGATACTCCCCGGTCTCAGGTCTAACCGTAGTGACTAGGGTTGGATCCTCTATCGAGAGCTTATTCAAGAAGTCGACCAGCTTCGGCAGATCTCTACTATGCTTAGGCTCGACCGAGATCGTGACGACGGGCTCCGAGACGTAGTGTAGGGACTCGAATGGGACTAGATCGACGGTTGAGAGTGTGTCTCCAGCTCTAGCCTCCTCTATCCCGAGTAGGGCTGGGATGTTTCCGGCTGGGAGCATTCCAACTATCTCCCTATTCGGACCCATGTAGACGGTTACCTGCTGAACCCTCTTCTTGATATTCCTCCCAACTATTTGGACTATATCGCCCTCCTTGACCGTTCCGCTGAACAATCTCCCGGTCGCGACGACCCCTGCCTGTGGATCGACCTTGACCTCGGTCACTATCATGACTATAGGGCCATTCTCATCGCAGTTCACCATCGCTTGCCCAACCTCGCTCTCGATATCCCCGGTCCAGATCTTCGGAATCCTATATCTCTGGGCCACGTGGGGTGGTGGGTGGTGGTTTATCACCATCTCTAGGATGGCTTCATGGAGTGGGGCGTTCTCCCTAAGCCAATCGATATCGTTGTTGACGAAGGCGTTCATCACGTCCTTAAACTTTATCCCCCTCTTCTGAGCCTGTGGAACCGTGAAGCCCCACCTATCCTTAGCGCTCCCGATCGCGACGCTCCCATCCTGGAAGCTCACCTTCCACTTCTGTTTATACTGGGGCTCGGCGTACATCTCGATGAGCCTATTGATGTCCATCACGATCCTGACCAAGGTCTCCTGAATCTTCTCCGGAGTCAGCCTAAGCTCCTTGATCAACCTATCGATCTTATTTATGTATAGAACTGGCTTAACCCTCTCCTCTAAAGCCTGCCTAACGACGGTCTCAGTCTGGGTCATGACCCCCTCAACCGCATCGACGACCACGACCGCCCCATCTATCGCTCTAAGCGCTCTCGTAACCCTCCCGCTGAAGTCTACGTGGCCTGGAGTATCTATCAGGTTTATCACGTAGGGCTTTCCATTCATCTCATAGTATAGGGAGATGTTCGCGGCCTTGATCGTCATCTGCCTCTGCTGCTCCTCCTCAAGATAGTCTAGGGCTAGTGCCTTCCCAGCCAGGGTCGGTGAGAGGAGCCCTGCTGCGGCTAGGAGGCTGTCGGTTGTGGTCGTCTTCCCATGATCGACGTGGGCAATTATCCCTATGTTCCTTATCTGATCCTTCTGCTTTAGGATGTCTAAAACCTCAGCTATTCTCTTAACCCTAGGCATAGCTACTCACTTTCAGGCTCCGAATTCAGCTCTAAAAATCCTCTAATAAAGATTGTGTCTTGAGCATGTTGCTCCACTTTCAACCAACTCTCAAAAATATATGGATCGACGCCAAGTATTTTAGCTAGTGGATAGGAACGTGAACAACCCCGTCAACAAGCTTAGACTGGTCTGCAAGCTCAGGGATAGGGCTGAGGTTAGAGATGAGGA
>Ga0209410_1000295_pt1 | contig 22332 bp, 11 predicted proteins | sample Mar14436cmmetaG_FD_184135 | JGI IMG/M metagenome (GOLD analysis project Ga0209410, IMG submission 184135) | Marine hydrothermal vent microbial communities from Guaymas Basin, Gulf of California to study Microbial Dark Matter (Phase II) - Marker... ... | reverse complement strand
TCGTCACACTCCCCGGGGGCTCCCCCCTTATCACTATCGGGGCATCCGGCCTTCCACCGAAGTTTACGTTCACCTGTTCGTCGCCGTAGTTCCCGGCCAGGACGACCAGAGTATCACCCGGGCCCAGCTTGCCCACCCCGTAGCTTATGTGCCTCCAAGGGGAGGACGATGTGCCGGGCCAAGAGTCGTCCCCCGAGGTGGAAACATAGTAGGTGCCAGCTTCGAGCAGGCCGACGACCACGAGCATCAAGGACAACATTTGCCCTCCTCTACTTGACCATCAGCACCTTCCTCACGTCCCTCACGCCCCCGGCATCGAGCACCAGCAAGTAAACGCCCGAACAAAGCTCCCTGCCCCGATCGTCCTTCCCATCCCAGGTCGAAAGATAACAGCCCGGCTTCAATCTACCCTCGACGAGCACCCTGACCTTCCTACCGAGCAAGTTGTATACCTCTAGCTTTACTTCGCCCTCCTCAGCCACGGAATAGACTACGGCGGTGCTCCTGTTGAAGGGATTCGGAAAGTTCAGGCAGAGCCTGAAACCATCCGGCACCACCCCTTCCTCCTCGACCCAGGTCCCTCGGGACTTCGATGCCTCGGCCGTGTTGCCGTACGCACCCATGTTTATCCTGCCACCGTTGGGCTGGGGCTCCTTCGAGAAGTCGTCGGCAGGGTCACCCGCATCTATGCATGGGGAGGTGGTGTCGTCCTCGACCCACTCAGTTCCGTTCCACCTTCCCCACCTGCTCTTGAGGTGGAAGTCCCTGCCCGGGTCGGAGAAGAGGGGATCGGCGGAGATGTCGCCCACACCTGGGGATGCCCCTCCTCCGTAGTTTCCCAAGAGGTTATCCCATAAATCGTTGTACGAGGACGCCACATCCCCGTATATCCCGTACTCCTTGCATCTCACTATTATGTTGTTCTTGGCCACTATCCCCTCAGCATCGGAGCCCGGTTCCACATATATCCCGGACTTTATCGCATCGTTTATGACGTTGTTCACTATCCTTATGTCCCTCAAACTTCCATTCTCCAAGGTCTTCAGTGCTATGCCGTGTCCGCAGTCCTCCTGGTGGCCGTCCACCCTCGCTATTATGTTCCCCACGAACCTCTCCCCCGAGATAGGGGTATCGTAGGCATATACAGCTATCCCTGGAAGTCCGTAGTGTCCTTCGATGTAGTTGCCCCTGTATATGTTGTTCCCACATGGGACCCCACCCTGGGGGTTTATGAGGACCCCGAAGCCGTAAACGTTGAAGTAGTTGTCCTCCACTACGCATCCGCTGGATTCGTATATCCTGACGCCAGCGTTCCCAGTGCCCTCGGAATGTACGTAGTTACGGCAGAAGGTTATGTTCTCGCAGTATATGGCCCTCAGGCCCTCGTGACCGCACTGTATCACCTTACAGTCCTCTACCCTGCAATCCACGGACCTGGAGAACTCGAACCCGTCCGTCCAGAAGTCGACCAAGCTCACATCGTATATTTCCACCTCGGAGGAGTTGTATATCCTGAACCCGTCCACGTCCCCGTTTATCCCCACTCCGGTCTGGTTATGCTTGTTCCCATCTACGGTGATGTCCCTGACCACCACCTGCGACACTCCAGAACCCGTAAATAGAGCCCAGTTCCTCCTGTTGTTCTGGTCCCTGAGCTTGATGACAGTGACCTCCTCCCCATCGCCCTGGAGGTTGAGGTTGCTGCAGAGCACTATGGCGTCGTTTATTACGTAAGTGCCGGCCTTGATGTGGACTGTCCCACCTCCCATAGCCTCGACCGATGATATGGCCAGGTTGATCTCGACGTGGTCGTCTACCCCGTCGCAGTTGTAGTCCCCGGTCCCGTCCGTGGCAACATATACGACCTCGCTTCCCGGCGCCATCTCGAAGTCCTGCTCCGAGGTCTCCCCGCTTACCACCTCCACCTGCGCTATCACGGGCTTGTAACCGGACTTCCTGACGATCACAGTGCGAGTCCCGCTGGGGACATGCTCCAGAAGGTAACGTCCCTCACTGTCGGTGGACACCGAGATCGGCCCGCACTCGACCGAGGCGCCCTGTATGGGGGCGCCGGTGAGGTCCTTCACCGTCCCAGATATGTTGCCAGCACCTGCGACGTCCGAGTACTCCCTCCATATCTCCTCGTGGCTGAGCGCCACGTTGTATATCTTTACTTCGTCCATAGAGCCCCTGAAGTAATCCGAAAGTTCCGGACCTGTTGCCTCCTTCGCATTCCATACACCTATGTATATGGGACGGCCAGGTACGTGGATGGACGACGGTGCGTCGGCCGATGCCTCCAACTCACCATCCACGTATATGGCCATCGTAGAGCCGTCGCTCACGAAGGCGACGTGCACCCATCTTTCCGGGCTCACGGGATCTCTGGTCGTTATCCAGACCGACCCCTTCCCATCCCCTCTGGGGCTCAAACCGAAGTCGAACTTTCCGGCGTTTTCACCTCCGAGGGCCGTGCAGACGAACGCTCTCTCCCCGATCGCTGGAGTTACGCTCTTGTCGTAGTACCAGTTGGCTACGATCGCCCCTCTGCTTCGAAAGTCGGACTTTATCCAGGCGGTTATAGTTATCTGTGAGGTTATGGAGTTAATGGACTGGGAAGGTGGAACCTCGATGTAGTTAGTGCCGTCGAAATTAAGTGCATATCCCTTCACCCCCTCGACCCAGGAGGGGGAGTTTACCAAGGTTCCGTGGTTCCCGTTTCCGCTCCCATCGTGGGCGATCGAACCCGAACCCTCGTCGAAGCTCCAATGGGCTACAAGCCCGGGCTCGGCCGACGATAACCCCAGCATGATCAAGATCAGCTTTACCATCGCACCTCCAAGGTTATCCCCAAGGCATCCTTGATCCTCACCGGCTCGAGGGAGACCTCGTAGGAGCTGATGAATGCCGCATCCAGGAGGCTGAGGAAGTACACGCCCAGGCAGGAACATGCCAGGGCGTACCTCGTCCTCCTCAGCCTGTCCAGCTCCTCCTTCTGTCGAGAAAGCTTCCTCCACCTCTCCTCGGCTTCGCTGTAGCTCCTCGAGCTTAGGTATTCCTCCTTAGCCTGCTCGAACTTCGAGAGCTTGGTCCTGTAAGTCTCGTGGGCGTGGAAGGTGCCCGTTATGGAGGCGACCTCGAGGACGAAAAATACCGTACCTTTCAGCCTGTGGCCCGAAGATATCTGCCCGATCCCGGGGAAGATGGCCGAAAGCTTTACGGCCTCCTCCCTTGTGACCGGCTTCTTCCGGAATATGTCCTCCTCCGCCCAGGTCCCGAGGGCGAGGAGAAATCCTAAGATCAAGGATGACATATCAGAGCCTGTTTGCGACTATCCAATCCCTGTGTGCCTTTGCGAACCTGTAGGCCTCAGGGCTGGCCTTCCCCTGCTCGTACATCGCTATCACCCTGTCGTAGACCGAGACGGCTCGCTTCCAATTCTTTAGGTACTCGTAACATATCCCCATGTTGCTCAGGGCGCCGACAGCGCTTTCCGTGCCGGGGTGCTTTCGGACTATCTCCTGGAAGAGCCTCGCCGCCTCCTCGAACTTCTCCAGGTCCTTGCTTGCCAGGGCCTCCCTGAACACATCCCTGGCCTTCTCGTAGTCCTGGTAGGCCACGACCTCCCTCAGGTCGTCGAGTATCTCGGGAACTTTGGAGGCTACCTCCTCGTCAGGATAGTCCTTCAGAACCCTGCTGTACTCCTCGAACGCCCTCCTGTACTCCCCCAAGTTGTAGTAGTAGTCCCCCAAGCTGAACCTTGCATACGGGCAGAACTCGCTTTCGGGAAACTCCCTCAGCAGCCTCTCGAAACACTCCACCGCCTTATCGTCCTTCCCCTCTTCCAGGAACGCCCATGCCATGCTGTAGAGCGCATCGTCCGCCTGGGGGGAGCGAGGATAGCCCTCGACCACCTTCCTGTAGAAGTCCAAAGCAAGTTCGAACTTGCCCAAGTTGAAGTAGCTCTCGCCCGCCCTGAAGAGGGCGTCGGGGGATATCTCGAGCTTGGGAAACTTCAGGCCGAGGTCAGCGAAGGTTTCAGCCGCCCTGTCGAAGACGGACTGGTTAAAAAAGGCATATCCCAAGTAGTACTTGGCATACGGGGAGTTAGCGTCGTCGGGATGTTCGGATAGGAACCTCTCGAAGCAGATGGCAGCATCGTACATCCTGCCGCACTGGAAGTGCGAGAATGCGAGGCCGAATAGCATATCCCCGGAATAGTAACCATCCGGGTACTTCTTCAGGCCCTCGGCGTAGGTCCTGGCCGCCATGTCGTAGTCTCCGAGCTTCGAGTACCCCTCCCCCAGGAGGAAATATGCCTTCTCGTTGAGGTAGTAAGGAAGTTCGGTCTTCCTGTCGCCCAGGCCCATGTGAATTATCTCCTCGCATATTTCTATCATCTTTTCGTAGTCCCCAGCCCCATAGAGCAGTTCGGAGAGCAACAGCATATACTCCGCCTTGGCGTATGGGTCGGACGTCAGGGATATCAACTTCTCTATGTGGCCTATGGCATCCCTCTCCTTCCCCTGGCGTATGAGCGCCATCCCCAGCAGCTTCCTCGAGGAGTACCTTATCTTCACATCCTCGCTTTCCAGCAGGAGGGAGAAATCCTCCTGGGCCTGCCTGTACTTCCCCAAAGAGAAGTACGCCACCCCTCTTCCGTAGATAGCGCTCTGCCGGAGCCTTCCCTCCTCGGTCCCATCTGCGACCTCCGTGAAGGCTTCTATCGCCCCTTCGTACTCCTTCATGCCCATCAGGGCCTTGCCCAGGACGTAGTAAGCCTTCACCCTCCATTCCCCTCCGAGCCTCCCGATCGCCCCCTTAACCACGTCCACCGCCCTCTCGAACTTCCCCAGGGATATCAACATCTGCCCCGCCTCTAAGACCGCCTTGGGGTAAAGCTCGGACTCCGGGCCGACCTTAAGGCACATCTCCACAGCTTCCTCTGTCCTGCCCATCTTCTTCAGCACCAGGCCGAGCTCGAAGCGGACGGCATCCCTCATGAAGTCGGGGAAAGACGAAGAAAGCTTCCTGTATAACTTCATGGATTCCTCGTACTCCCCAAGCTCGCAGTGTATCCTCGCCATCTGGAGCAGGCAGTTGGGCACGTACTCGTCCTTGGGGTGCTCGTCCACTATGGAGGAGAACCCCTCCAGCGCCTCCCTCAACCTTCCCATCATCTGCTTACAGAGGGCTATGTTGAACTTGGCTGCGACCACCATCCTGCTTTCCGGCCATTTCTCGAGTATCCTCGTGTAGTGCGATATGGCCTCCTCGTACTCCTCGGACGAGTCGAGCTTCTTACCCATCTCGAAGAACGCCCTTCCTATCTTATATTCCGCCTCCGCCAAAGAAAGCTGGGTCCTATCCGCCACCTCCCCGTACGCCCTCATGTAGAGGTCGTACTCCCTGATCGCCTCCTCGAACTTCCCGGCATCGTAATATAGCTTCGCCACCAGGGCCTGCATCTTCGCCTTGAAGAACTTATCCTCGACCCTATCTATCGCATCCCTGTACACATCCGCCGCTGCCTCCACTTCCCCCCTTTCGAGGTACGCATCGGCCAGCCTTATGTAAGCTTGCTCCACCACCCACCTGTACCTTCCGAACACCTTGGCCGCCTTTCCGTAGACCTCGGCCGCCTTCCTAAGCTCGCCGAGCTGGGCGTAACAATCCCCCACCCTCAGCTGGGCCTTTCCGGCAAGCTCCAACGCCGTCTCGTCCACCAGCCCTGCGAGCTTCTCCCTCTCCATCCTCTGGATCTCCTGCTCGGTCAGCTCCTCTATCCTATACTTTTCCACTATCCTCCGGTAGTACTTGGAGGCGAGGTCGTACTTGCCCTGTCTGTAGTAACACTCGCCCACCTGGAACAGGGCCCTGTCGGTCCTGTAATCCTCAGGGAACCTCCTGACCAGTTCCTCGAAGGTCTGGATGCTCCTTTGGTAATCCCCCATCTTGAAGTAACTCCATCCTATGTTGTAAAGGGCATCTACGACGTATTCGCTGGTGGGGTACCTCGCCATAAGCCTTTCGGCCTGCTCCACCACTTCCTTGTACCTTCCATCGTGATAAAGGAGGTCCACGAGCCTCTTCTGGGCCAGGGCCCTGAGCTTCGTATCGCTCGCCTTGGATTCGACCTCGGAGAAGGAGGATATGGAAAGGTCCAGGTACCTACGGGCCTCGGCCTCGTACCTCCTGCGTTCCTCCGGGTCGAAGGTACCCTCTGCCCTGTCCTTGGCCTCGACGAAGAGCTTGAAGTAGCAGTTGCCGGACTGGTAGAGGGCGGCCTCGTCGACCGGGACATCCATCCCTCCGACCGAGACCAACACCTTGGACTTATCTATGAACCTGCTTTCGACCTCTATTATCTTCCTGTACTTGTCCAGGGCCTGCTCGTACGCTCCGGAGGCGTAGAACTTCTGGGCCTGCTCGAAGTAAGCCTTAAGCTCGTCAGCGGTCGGAGCGAACCTCGTCAGCACAACCGTGACCACGACCAGGAGGGCGGTCATTAACTTTGCCATCTCCCCTCCATCAGTAACTTAATACCACCCTTGCGAAGTAGGAAGCGTACTTGACGTTATCGACCTTCCTGAAGGGGTCGTCGAACTCCTTCTGTTCGAACTTGAGTCCGAAGTTCATCCATACCTTGTATCCCCAGTACTCCGAGGAGCTGACGAAGTCCAAGATGTAGGTCTTCTCCCTGAAGTTCTTCCTCCCCTCGGTGAAGTTCAGGAACCTGTGCTCCAGCCCGGGGAACCCCTGAGCCCCGAACCTGATGGCCACCTTCGGAGCGAGCTGGTACTTCAACCTCAAGATGGGCACAAGCCTGACCTCGTGCATGAGGGGAACCCTCGTGCTCTTCCTCGTCTTCTTGAGCCACTGCAGCTTGAAGGCAGGGGTCACCTTAAGCCCGCCCAAGCAGAAGGTGTAGTCCATCCTGCTCACGGCCGCTGTCAACCCCACCCTGTCGGACAGCCACCTTTGGTCGTTCAGCTCCTCCTTCAAGCTTGCGTGGAAGTTTAGCCCCTGGACGGGGGTCACGTCCGCAGATACGTACAAGGTCCTCACGAAGCTGTCCCTATAGTCTAAGGGGTCCTCGGTGTACGTGGCCTTGTAGAGCGCACCGTATCCGGTCATGGGGTCGTAGACCCCACCTGGCTTTTCGGAGTACTTGAACACATCGTCCCTTATGTCGTCCCGCACGTCCTTCAACTTCAACTCGGCGAAGACCCTTCCCATACCGGTTTTGGCCACGTCCAGGGTGAGCTTAGCATAGTTGACCTTGTTCACCCCTCCTCCCGCCACCTCCCTGCTGTCGAGCCTGCCCAGGGTCAGGCTTAAAAATCGGGTCGGGCTCAGCCTCAGGTACACGTGGTATCCCTTCCTGTCCGGGTCGTAAGGATATTCGGGCTTCCTGTCGTCCTCCCTGACATCTATCACCCCGTTGTTGTTCATGTCCCTGCCGTATGCGTACTCGTCCGGCTCCACGTAGTACATCAGGAAGGGTTCAACGTAGTCCGGCAGGTCGTTGCCGTTCCTGTTCGTGTCGGGGATGCCGTCCTTGTCCTCGTCCTTGCCGGGGAAGACCCCGTCCGGCTCGTACCCGTGGCTTCCTATGCCGGGCACCGGGTCTGGGGAGTTCAGGTCCGGGAACCTGTCGTTGTCGTCGTTGTCCTCCACGAAATCCCAAGGTGCGAACTGCCTGGAGCTCAGGACTCCAGCCCCTGCGTAGCTGTTGTAGGTCACTATCGTGGTCGTGTAGTAAGGACCCATGTAGAAGTACTCGAAGCCGAACCCGAACCTCCTCCCCTCCTTGTGGAGGTTGAGGTAATAAGCCTTCCCGTCCATCTTCCACCTTCCGCCCAGCCTCTTCCTGGAATATATGTTACCTTGTCTCGCCTTCCTCTCGTCCTCGGTCTGGGGGGCCGGCCTTCCGTCCGGGTACTGGAAGTAGAGGGTGCTACTTGCATATTCTGCGTTCACCTCGAGCCCCCTGAAGTTCGCATGGAAGTTCAGGCTCCGCACCGTAAGGCCCGTCTGGTGCCCTATCTCCACCCTCACCCACCCGACGTTCGAAAGGTCCTTCACATTACCCGGCGCCCTCCTTACGAGCTGGTAGTAGCTGGGCTGGTACCTTTCTGTGTACCCCCTCTTGTAGAAGCTCTTCTCGCTCAAGCTCTGGGAGGCCCCTATCGTGGATATATCTATCCTGTAATCGTTGCCGATAAGCAGGTCCATCCTCACGGAACTTATATAATCCTCCCCGAGCCTCGAGAGGTCCAGGTAGAACATAAGGACATCGTACCCGTCCGCCCTCATGGGGAAATCCCTTACGAGCTGGAACCTCCTGAGCATCTCGTTGGGGTCGGCTGGATTAGCTATCTCCTCGGGGGATATCTCTCCCCTCTCTATGTCCATGCGGTACAAGTAATCGGCGTAGAGGGGATATTCCCATCCCCTGAACCTCTCCCTGTTCCACTGGAAGTACCCCGCCGGGACGAACAGGGCGTATTGGCCCTTCCTCCTGAAGGTCTTGCCGGTCGGGTCCGAGGGGTCCTTCTCCCATATGGCCGTGTAGTTTTGCCTGGAATCCCTCTTTATAACGTCCGGCCTGACGTCGGGCCTGATCCGGCCGTTTATGTAAACCCTAACGTCGAACACAACCGGCCCCGTCCCGTCTTCCGGCGAGTCGTCCGATACCCTGACAGCTACGATCATCGGGACCGGTATGTTCTGGTTTATGGTCCCCCTGACGAAGTCTCCCTCCCCTGGGGAGGACATACGATCGTAGGTGTGGGCGTTGTAGAAGGTGGCACCCAGGGTCATCACCCCCACCTGCCTCTCCCAGTGGCCACCTAAAAGCAGCCCCATGTCCGGTGGGTAGAACCCCTCTCCGGTGGAATACCTGCCAGCGAATATCGGCCTCGTGAAACGGGAAAGGATGAAGCTGGCCCTGTCGTCTTCGGTTGCTATGTCAGCCCTTATGCCGTTGAACTGGGCCTGGTTGAAGGTTAGGGGAGTGAACTTGGTCCTTATCTCGTTGGCCACTATAATCTTCCCTGATGAACTTCCCCAACTGTCCGAGCCTATGATCACGTAGTCGAATATCGTCCTGTATACCGCAGGTTTCCTTATCCTCGTGTACGCCCATCCCTCCCCCCTCCTCTCTATCCATGAGTAGACATCTATGCCCCTCATCAGGAAGTCGCCCATGGGGTCGTAGATCGGCCTCTTCGAGGTGACATAAGGATACCTTATGGTCTTGTAGTTCTCGTAGCCCGTGAAGGCGTAGTTTTCGTACCCCCCCACCTGCTTCATTATGAAGTTCCTGCTGGGGATGAAGGTGGGTGGAACCGAGGCATGTGCTACCAAGAGGAGTGCCGTCAACGTCCACATGTTGCCCCCTTAAGGGGGTGCTCCCCGTAAGTTACTATTTTACTTGAAGCTAGCTTTTATCCTACCCCAGGTCATCTCATCCACGGGCAGCTCGTACCCGATGAGCCATACCTCGACATCGTCCACGTACGCCTCCCCGTCCGTCCGCTTTGGTCTGGGCCAGAACCAAACCGCAAGGAAAGCCTCCTTGCCCTCGGTCTTATCCAGGGTCGGGGCGGTCCATTCGTACGAGAACTGCTTCCATTCTGTGCCCTTGTAAGGCTCGAAGGAAACCAAGGTCCCATCCTTGTGCTCCGACCTCCAGTATATCTCGCCGTGGACCTCTATGACCCCGTCGCTCTTGGCCCAGTACGACACCCTGTACTTTGCGCCTGGGATGTAGCTTATGCCCCAAATGGCGTACGGGGTGCCCCCGTGCTCCTCGGGTATCCACGAGGGATGGGTGAGCACGAGGCCCCACTTCCCGGTATGGGCGGCCCTTTCAGCCCTGAAGGTGGTGGTGTCGGCGAACTGCCACCAGTAAAAGAACTGGAAGGGCCATATTCGGTACCAGCTCGAAGGAGCTTCGAAGCCCCAGCTCTGTACAAGGACCTCACCCTCCGGCTTCTCGTAGGCGGCCACAGTTCCCGCCAGGACCAAGGCCAACAGACCTGCTAGCGTTAGCCTGACCATCTCTCCTCCTTTCCCGGGGAGCACCCCCTTATATTTCCTTGACCCCGACTATGAACCTTAAGAAGAAGAACCCGTAATCCACGTCCTCGAAGGCCCTCCTCCTGTCCTTATACGTCTGCTTCCTTACCTCGTAGCCGACATTGAAGCTGAGTTCGTATCCCCTATAAGTGGATATGTTGCTCAGCATTATTATGTAATCCTGGGAAGTGTAGTCCCTGAACCTGTTTATGAAGTCCCTGTACGTTCCCTTCAGGAAGGGGAAGCCCTGGGCCCCGAACTTTATCTTGGTCCTCGGCGTGAGCGTGTAGTCCACCCTCAGTATCGGGAAGAAGTAGGCCTCGTGAGCGTGCACGACGGCATCCTTACGGTCGTGTACCCTGTAAGCCATGTACTTGAACTTCGGACTTATGCTTAACCTCCCGAACCTGTACGTGTAATCCCCCTTGAGCACGTAGGCCCACCTCCATATGTCGTTCTTGGACCTTCCGAGGAACTGCCTGTTAAGCTCCACCTTAAGGCTCTGCTCGAAGTTCAACCCCTTGACACCCAGGAACCTGACCTTCATGTAGGAAGTGTTCACGAAGCTGTCCTTCATGAGAAGTCTATCCTCGACCAGGACCGTCCTTATGTTCGTTACACCGAACCTCGACCTCGGGTCTGGATTGAAGGAAGAAGGTATGCCTTGCTGGAACTGGAAGACATCGTCCTTTATGTCGTCCCTCACCCTCTTCGAGAAGTTAACGAGGTGGATGTCGGCCAGGAAAGGTAAGTATTTAGAGTAGTCGAGCTTGAGGTAACTCACAACGTTCCTACCCCCGGCCAGGATCTGGCGGACATCGTAGTGGCCCAATGTAAACTTAAGTCCTTTTGTTGGTTCGAGCTCAAGGAAGATGTGGTATCCCTTTGAGTCCACATCGTACGGGTAGTCGGGCTTGTCGTCGTCCTCCCTTATGTCTATGATGCCGTTGTTGTTCATGTCGTCGCCGTAGTCGAACTCCTGTGGGTTGACGTCGTAGAGAAGGAAGGGCTCAAGATAGTCCGGGATGTCGTTCTCGTTCTCGTTGACGTCCGGCCTTCCGTCCATGTCCTCGTCCTGGCCCGGGAAGACTCCGTTGTTGTCGGCCTTCTTGAGGAGGAAGTACTTGTCAGGGAACCTGTCCTTATCGTCGTTGTCGTCCACGGTGTCGAACTCTAATGTATTGTTCTTCAAGAACATTTCGGCATCCGTAAACGGGCTGTCTATGCTCCTCAGGTAAGAGGTTGCGTACGAAAGGTCGTTCACGGATATCATCGTGCTGTAGAAGGGGGATATGTAAAACAGCTCGCCTCCGAACGAGAACTTGCGGGAATACCTCTTGAGGTTTACGTAGAAGGCATCGGCTGTGGAGAGGAAGTGCTCGCCGGACCCGTTCAGGAACTGCCTGAAGTCGAAGCGCCTTTTATATTCTGCGTTGACGAAGAGCTCCTTGGAATCGAGCCTGAGATGGAGCCCGGCCACGGTGTTGCTGGTCTGCCTACCGTAGTTGAACCTTACAACCTCCACGTCGTTGTAGTTCTCGGGGCTCCCCTTGGCGCCAGCGACCTCGTAGAAATATGTGGCCCCGTACCTCCTTAGGGGGTCCGTCTTCGGAGCTAAGGGGTTTGCCACGTACACCTCGGAGAGGCTCAACAGGTAGTCTCCCGAAACTACCACCCTGAACTCCACCGACCTGCATCCCAGGTCCTCGGGCATTTCGAACCAGTACAGCACGTACTTGCTCCCCTCCGCCTGGAATGTGCCGAAGGGCTTGGTGGGCAGGTCGCCCCTGATGAACTGGACGTAGGGAGGTATGGGCTTAGGGAACCCCCTGTCCCCGTTCGGATATTCAAGATCTATCACCTTCGCATCGTGCTGGGTCACCAGGACGGGTACTTCCCTCCTCTTTCCGTCCATGTATATCTCCACATCGTATATCCTTGCCCCTCCCTTCCTTTGTTCCGAGCCATCTGCGAGCTTCAAGACCAAGTAGGCCACAGGATAGCCATCCTTCGGAAGGGTCCCCTTCAGGCTGTTCCTCTCGGTCCCCACCATGCTGTCCACCCTGAACTGGTTTACGTAAGTCCCACCTACGGTCAAGGTCCCTATCCTCCTCTCCCAGTGGCCCCCGAGCAGGTAGGTGGCGTACCTGGGGAGGTGTATCTCCTTGTTGTGTGTCTTGCTGTCGTCCAGGTTGAATATGGGCCTGTCGACCCTCGATGTGACGAGGGTGAACTTGTCCGGACCTGTATCCAGGTCGCAGCGTATACCGTTCAGGTTGGCCATGTCCAAGGAAAGGGGGGTGAACTTCGTCCTTATGTTGTCCCCAACCGCTATGCTCATGTACTTCCTGCCCAAGATGTTGTGGGAGACAACCAGCCCGTTCACGTACTTGTAGAAATATTCCCCCTTCCAGAGCCTGCTTCCCGGCCTTGGATATACGGTGTGCGTCTCCCTCAGCGAGAATATCTCCACACCGTTTGTTACGAAGTCCCCCATCTCATCGTATACTGGATTCAATATCCTGTAAAATATGGACTTACCATATCTCTTATAGTCCTCCCTTCCGTAGTTCTCGTACTCCTCCCCGGGCTCGAAGAGGAGCTGACAGAACGCCGCAGAGGGCAGCAGCACCAGAAGGGCGGCCCTACTCAGCATATACCCTCACCTCGTACCTTGCGTAATCCCTCTCCCCAACCTTTCCCATCCCAGGACGCCTCTCCATCCTCCTTTCGGATATGATCTGAAAGATCACGTCGTAACCCAGATACTTGCTCCTGTTCTCGAATACGATGACGTACCCCCTGGAATCCAGGTCCTCGGCCGGATGGAGTGGGTCCCTCGACATATAGGGGAAGGGATATCCCTTCAGCCCGAACTTGAGCCTGGAGCTCCGCGCCAGCGGCACATCCACCCTGATGAGGGGGAGGAGGGAATATCCAACTTCGGTCCTGGGAGGGTCCGTCCTCTTGAACCTGCCGAAGGTATACTTCAACATGGGCCTTATCGAGACCCTCCCGAGCTTGAAAGTGTAGTCGGCCTTGCTGACCCACGTCACGTCCGTAACCCTGCCCCCGTCCCTCTTCAAGTTCAAGTTAAACTTTAACCTGTTCGTTATGTTCAGATCCTTAATGGTGTTCAGGTGTGAGTCCAGGAAGAATATGTGAACTATGCTGTCCTTCATGTCCAAGGGGTCGTGCCTCACCAGCCACCACCTCCCGATCGAGTACACATCGTCCGGGATGTCGTCCATGACCCTCTTGACCATGTAGTTGAACCTGAGATCTCCGAACCTTAACCTCCGGGTGTAGCCGAGTTCTCCGTACCCCACGAAGTTCCTGCCGCACCCTGCTATCCTCCTCACGTCGTACAGTCCGAACCTCAGGGCGATGTCCTCAACTGGCCTGAACCTCAAGAAAAGGTGCCCGCCCTGGCTGTCAACATCGTATGGATAGTCGGGCTTGTTGTCATCCTCCCTGACGTCCACGACACCGTTGTTGTTGAAGTCGTCCCCGTAAACGTAGCCCAACGGATCGACGTAGTAGCTGAGGAATATGCTCTCCGAAGTGCTGTAGTCGGGCCTCCCATCCTGGTCCACGTCCAGACCGGGATATACCCCCATCCCCACCCTTGCGGGGGGGCTCAGGTTCATCTGGGCCTCCCACGGAAGGCCGGGCTCCTCAGGGTTGTAATGGGGATCGAGGGGGTCCCAGTTCTCCCAGGTGTCCGGCCACTCGTCCTGGTCGTCGTTGTCGTCCACTAGCTCGTAGTTGACCACCCCTGCCCTCCCAGGCCTGTCGTCCTTCCATATGGGGAACGAGGTGGTGTACCCTGGAAGGAACCTGAACACCTCTAAGCCCAGATCTAACCTCGGCGAGGTCCTGAGCGCCCTGAGGAAGTACACCCCACCCTTCAGGGTGCTCCTCTTCCCTCCTGGCACGGGAAGCTGGAAGTACCCCTCGTAGTTCGAATATTCCCCCTCTATCTTGAACCCTCCGAGCCTGAGCCTGAAATCTGCTCCGTAGAGGCTCATCCCCGTCGGGAAGCCATATTCGAAGCTTACCCATCCCAGGTTGGAGCCTCCCTTGGGCTTGCCCCTGGCCCTCGCCACGTTGTGCCAGTCCTCCCACGTGAAGGCCCAGCTCAGCCCGGATGCGACATCTATGCAGTAATCTCCTGAGACCAACGCTCTGAACCTTAAGGCCTTAGCATCGGAAGGGATCTCGTACTTGAACACCAGCACGTCCGTTCCGTCCGCCCTGAGGGGGACCTCAGGTCCCGGGTCAAACCCATCCTTAGCGAACAGTCCCCCGTCCCCCCTCCTCTTCTTCTGCTCGAACATATAGGAGTACGTGAGGGTGTTGACGAGCCACGGACCGTCCCTCCGGATGTGGGGGATGTCCCTGAGGGTCATGAAAGGCTTCCTCAGCCTAACCACATCCCTTATCTTCCTGACCTCGGGCTTTATGTCGTCCCTCCTGACCCCGTTTACGAAGATCTGGACGTCGTAGACCTCAGCCCCGCCCCCATCTTCCGGGGAGTCATCGCTGAACACAACGTATACCACCGGTATCCACGGTGTGATGCTCGGAACCACACCCCTTATGGAGCCCCTCCTCCTGAGCCCGTCAGCCCTGTGGAGGTTCAAAAATGTGGTACCAAGCTCCAGCACGTCCCCGAACGTGCCCTCCCAGCGCCCGCCGAACATGAAGGTCCCGAAGAACTCCATGAACAGGGGTGCGAAATGCTCGACCATCTCCGGGTCCATCTCCCCTATCTGGGGGTTGGATATCCTCGAGCCCAATATAGAGAACCTGTTCTTCCTTGAGGATGCGTCCCACCTCACCCCGTTGAACCTCGCCAGGCTCAGGGTGCACTGTGTGAACCTGGTCCTTATCGCATTCCCGACCATCGCCACGTTCGCCCAGCCCATGTAGCTTTCGTCCGCTATTACGAGCTTATCGAACACTTCCCCGTAATCCTCCATCTTCACCAAGGAAGAGCTCCTGAAAGGAGCCAAGGTCCTGAACTCCTCGAACCTGACCAGATCGATCCCCTTTATAAGGTATATGCCCAACGGGTCGTATATCTTCCTCTCCGGCCTGAGCGGGTAATCTCTGTACACCTCCCTTCCGTAGTTCTCGTACACCTCGTCCCAGAAGGGATAGTACGACCTGGAGAGGAACTGGGCGGATGGACTTCCGAGGAAGAGGACCAACAGCAGGGGAAGCTTGATCAATACGGCCTCCTCCTTATATCGCCGCTCGGGGAGACGAATATGCTCCTTTCGATGGAGCTTTTGGTTTCCTCACCCTCAACCTTCCCGAGCATCCCGACCCAGAAGGGGAGCAGGAATACCTTCCTGAACCACTCGTGCGTGCCGAAGTACACCCTTATGTAGTACGTCCTCCCCGAGATGAGCTCGAACCTCACCCTTCCAGAGCCATCGGTGCGGCCCTGAACCTTCCTGTTCCCGTCCACCAGGACGACCCTCAGCCCCTCTATGGGCACGAGGGCTCCCCTGGCCCTGAGCCTGGCCACCTCATCGTCGGGGACCCATACGGGACTGCCAGGTCTGTACCTGTCGGCCTCCCCCACATCGGCCAGAGGGACGCCCGGAGATTCGAATTCCTCCAAGGTCTTGTAGAACTTGATCGTGACCTCGTAAGGTTCTTCCCCGGGCCTTCCTCCTTGCTCGATGGCAGGGGCATAGCAGCAAAGCAGACTAATAGACCACAGCCAGGGTCCCAGATGCGACTTCGCTGTCCCCCTCACCTACCTCGACCTCTATCCTGTAAATGTACAAGCCAGGGGGCACGAGCTTACCTTCCCGGTCCCTACCGTCCCATTCGAGGAAGTGCTCCCCCGCCGAAAGCCTCGTGCTCCAGCTTTTGAGCGATGCTCCGTTTATGTCCAATATCTCCGTTTCGACCTTTACGTCCTCGACCTTGGCGAGCACGAATTCTATATGTGCAACATCGTTCTGGTTGTCGTCGTTGGGCGAGAACGCCGCATGCTTGGTCTTCAGCTCCAGTATCCTCTTCACCACGTCGGTCACGACCACCTTCCACGACCTACCCTGGGCGACGTTCAAAGGGTTCTCGCTCCCTTCCGAGAAGAGGAAAGATCTGAACTCGTGGGTGGCCCCGTACAACGTTGCCTTGAACCTGACCTTCAGGGTGTCAGGACAGTTAGCTTGGGTGATCGGCTCGTCGAACTCCAGTATCAAGCTGTCAGGTTTGGACCTCCACCTCCCATGGATGTTCATCTCGACGCTGTCGGCCATGCTGGGGGTGGATATCGCTATCCTCTTTATCCCTAAGTCGGTAGGGACCAAATGCATCTTGTAATCGAACCATGTGGGCTCTCCCATGACCACCCTGTTCGGGGAGACCTCCGCAAGGGCGGAGGTGGCGGGTATGTCCCTGTCGTAATCCACCTCCACCCACCTGAGGCTCGGCGTGGTCCTGCCGAGCTTCAGGTGGACCCTGTACTGGATGTACCTCTTGGGCTCGGGGAGCTGGAAGAACTCGCCGGGCCTGAAGTACTCCTCGCTCCATCCGGTCCAGCTCGCATCGGAGGTGTCAGGCTCGTCCCCTGCCCTGAACTGGAGGGATATCGAGGCCCCTTCGGGCACCTCCGCCTTCCACCTCACCCTGCCGAAGTTCTTGGGCAGATCGGTCCCGAGGTCGAGCACCTGGGATGTGAAGGTGCCCTCGGGGGCGTAACCGGGCCCGTACACCTCCACCTCGGCAACTACGGGACTGTTTATGTTGTCGCTCTCGTTGATGAGCAACCTTACGTACCTCGCATATATCGGGGCGAAGGATACCTCTGTCTCCTCGTAATCTTCTATGCCGTGAAGGACGGCCACCTCGGTCCACGAGGAGTTGTCCTCGCTTATCAGCACCGAGTACCCCCTCAGGGAGTTCGTCCGGAAATCCTGGGGTTCCTTTCCGTAGGTTATGACCCTTACCTTGTCTATCTTCCTGCGCTCTATGAGGTCTATGTACAGGGACTCGTTGAGGACGTTCGGGTCGGGTGCCTGCCAGGACTTGGACTTTAGGCGGACGACCCCATCCGTTATGGGGATGTCCGAGCCGTGGTCGTCGTACGCTCTCTGGCCGAGGGCGAGGTTCTCCCCGTCCAGCCTCTTCAGCACGAGCGTTCCACCTCCCTGGTCCGTACCACCCGGGTATCCCGCCACCGGCCTCGTCCTCGGGTCCACAAGGCCCCTCACATCCGCCAACCTCATGTCCCCGAGCTGGACCGGATGCCAGTTCGGGTCCTTGCTCACGTCCTTCTTAAGCCAGTCCTCCCCTGGGGATGAGCTCCAGCGCCATACCACGTACCTCCTGTCCAGGCCGCTCGGATAGATCTCGCCGTCCACTTCCACCTCTGCCACCAGGCCGCTCCCGTTCCCCCTTCCCAGGTTCACCACCTTTACGCCTACGAAGTTACCCTTCCTCTTCATGTCGAAGCTGAACTCCCTGACCTCCCTCCAGTCGGGGTTAGAGCCCAGAAGCTCCCCGTTGAAGTACACCTCGCACGAATCCACGGCAGCTATCCTGATCTTTCCCTTGCTCCCCTTAACGTTGATGGCACATTGGTAGTAAACGGTCCTCGTCCAAGCGCTGTCCCTATATGTGGCTGCATGGCCAGAAAGGGCTGCTATCAGGATGAGTTCCAACATTCCCTTCCCCAGGAAAAGATAAGGGGGAAGGAGATTGGACTCCTTCCCCCTTCCGACCCTTGTTACTTCAGGAACACCACCTTCTTGGCCTCCGAGAACCCTCCTGAGACTATCCTGTAGCAGTATACGCCGCTTGAAACCTCCTCTCCCCTTTCGTCCCTTCCGTCCCAGGAGACCCTATAGAGGCCAGCGCCCAACTCTTCGTCCACCAACACCCTAACAAGCCTTCCCGAGGAGTCGAAGACCTCCAGCCTTGTGTGCGCCCCATCCGTCAGGGCGAACTCTATGACCGTCCTCGTGTTGAAGGGGTTAGGATAGGCGTCCGACAAGCTGGGCTCAGTCGGCCTGACGTCCTCCACCTCCTCGACGGCGAGCTTGGCGGGCTTTATCGTGCCCTTTTCAACGTCCAGGGGTATGTGGAGTATCTTCTGGTCCGTGGGCCACACCGCTTCCCCCTCGAAGGGAGAGCAGTGCCAATAAAGCCCATCGTACGGCCCCTCCTCGTCTATGACGGTGGCGTCATCTGGCCACATAAGTTCGTTCTTCTCAGGATTTATGAAGAAGAGTCCAGAGCCGTCGGGGCCGTAGACCGCCACCAAGGCCGAGAATATGGTACCTCCGTGGACCGCGTATGCGAACCCGTACTTCCCAGCACATATCCTGTAGGTGTAGACGCCAGGACCGTAGTCGCCGGCGGTGTAAGTGAGGTCGTCGTACTGCTTGTCGTTGAATCCATCACCGTTTCCGTTGACCCATATGAGGTTACCCTCATGGTCTATCTTGAAGACGTACGGGGAACCGTGGCCCACGCAGTATATTCCCGTATCGTCTACATCTATGCCTGTGGGTCCGTAGGCACCTCCCTCGGAGACGAAGAGGGGAAGGTCTATCGTATACTTGTACTCCCCGGTCTCAGCATCCCCCACTATTATGTGGGAGGACTGGGGCTCGGCGTACCTGTTGTCCCAACCTACGAATATCAGCCCGTTCCAGTACCTGACCGTGTCGTAAACGTCCTCGTCCATGACGTCGAAGAAGGCGAACCCCGCATCGCCGAAGTCCTCTATGAGCACCAGCTCATCCCCTTCTATCCTGCACTTTGCCACCCCTCCCTCGGGGCCGGAGCTCCACCCTCCGACGGGCACGTAGAGGACGTCCGGATCGTTGGGGTCCACCTCGAGGCCCATGGACACGTTGCTCGGGGAGATGCACGTGAACTCCTGATAGGCCTCAGGAGTAGTAAGCCAGTCGGTGCCGTATACGCACTTGCATATGTGGTCGGAATCTTCCCCTCTGGCGTATATTATCGGAGGTTCTACGCTGGTCACTATCTCGAAGGGGAAATTACCTATCCCGACCCACGTCGGGTCGTCCTTATCGTTCACCCCTATCAGGTAGTAAGTGTACTCCTCCTCAGGGGAGACGGGGTTCCCCTCCTTGTCCCTCCCGTTCCACACTATGGTATGCGAGCCCTCGTCGAACCACTCCCCCTGGGAGACGTAGATGAGGGTGTCCACGTTGTTCTTGACGAACAGCCCTCCCGGTATGTCGAGCTGCTTGACCACAGAACCTATCTCCTGCCCCTTGTCCTTGGTGTACACCACGAGGTACACCGTGGCACCGCAGCCTTCCAAGGTGAAGGGTATCTCTACGGTCCCGTCCTCCTTGAACACAACGTCGCCCACATTGAGTATCTCCAACGTGGTGGGCATTCCCGTCTTCGTGGCCTCGTACTCCGGATCGCCCACGGGAACGTCCGCACCGTAGGAAAGGCCTGCGGCGACTGCCAAGATCGCGATAGCCTTAACGACCTTCATCTTTCCCTCCTTGCTTTTACCTTCGCTGACGTCCAACTCCTATCAACACTTAATGTTTCTCATCACCTCCTTTCCATTGACGATCCTTCGGGTCGGAATATAACAAAATTGGACGAGATTGTCAAGAGAAAAATAAGATTGTTTTTTAAGTTATTAATATACTACACATACCGTACGGACCCGGGCCACCTCGGCCCCACGGTCGGCCTCCACCCTCACCCTGACCAGATATACTCCGGGAGGGACGAGATTTCCATCCTGGTCCCTTCCGTCCCATTCGAACTCGTACTTGCCTGCGGCCCCTACCTCGGACATCGACCTTACCCGCCTCCCTCTGAGGTCGTATATGGAGACCTCGACCGGCCTCGGGAAGCCGATCTCGAACACGGAAAAACTTATCCTTACGTTCAAGTTCGGGGTGAAGATGGGCTCCACCCTCAGGTCCCCCACGATCTCCTTTGCAACTTTCAGCAGGACGGTCGTCCCCTTCCCAGGAAGCAGTTCACTCGCATCCCCGGAGTCCACCCTCTGCCACGAGCCCCTGCGTCCGACCATCACCTGGAAGGTGGTGCCGTTCGAAAAGAGGGTGGAGGTGAACCTGAGGGATATCGTCCTTTCCGACCTTATCACCTCCGGAAGCCTCACCCAGAGCGTATCATCCCTATTCTTGAGAACTTCCAGTTCATCCCCGCCGAGGAGGTCCATCTCGACGCTGGGAGATGGGACCACCATCACCTCGTCGAACCCTACATCGTTCCTGCTGAAGCTGGGCCTTATAAGAAGCTGGAACTCCTGCTCCTTCCCAGGCCGCACTCCTCTGTCGGGGTTCACCTCTGCGACCACCCTCCTCACCAAAGGCCTGCCGAACCGAACCGTTATCGAGCTTATGGAAGGGGCCCTGTAGGGGTCATCGGATATGAGCTTCACCTGTATCATCAAGTACTTCCTGGGGCTCGGGGAGAGGAAGTTGGCACCCGGCTCGGCGTAGACCCTGCTCCACCTGCTCCAGTCGGGGCCGGGGAGGTACTCTACCAACGTATCGCCCTTCATGAAGTTCGGGAGGTTCATGTACTTGAACTTCGATACCTCGTTGCCGTTCCTGTCGAAGTAGTGGACCACCTCCCTCAGCTCGTTCCCTGTCCTGGTCCTCACCTCCACCTTCGTGCCCTCGGGCGTCTCCGCGTCCCAATCTATGGAGGTCAAGTTCTTGGGACCTCCCAGCTCTATGATGGGGGAGGTGAGCACGACCTCTGGAACGTAACCCTCGCCGTAGAGCTGAAGCTCCCCCACGTTCCCCGCATATATCAAAGGAGTGTAGGTTCTGGGTCTCTTTTCTAGTATGTCCAAGTTCCTGAACTCCAAGTACCTGACCTTCCGGGGTTCGATCTTGTCAGCGAGCCTCCACATGTCATCCCATATTATCTCCCTGGACTTGGGGCTTATCCTCTCCCATATGAGGGACCCGTCCGGCGCCCTCGACCCATCGGAGACCCTCGTGCAGTATCCGTTGAGCACCCCCTTTTCTGTGTACTTGCCCCTCTTGAGCACGTAACAGATGGTATCGATCCAGAACTTGCTTCCGAGGTCTACCGTGAGCAAACCCCACCCCGCCCCGTACCCGACCTCCCTGTAAGCTGCCGCCTTCCACCATGTCGTAAGTAGCCCGTCGAAGGCATATGCGGGGACGGCCATCTTGTTCGGATCGCTTGCGCTACCTCCCCTCTTCAGGATGTCCAGGGCTACGTTCTCCCCCAGGGTCCATACTTCAAGTTCTGCCAGCCTGGGCCTCTCCCTCCTGTAGTACCTGATCCCTCCCCTCTGTTCGGGGGGCAGGTCCTCGTACTCCTCCTTCGTCACCACCCTCTCCTCCCCCGCAACCTTCCATATGTAATCCACAGCCCCCCTCCATCCGGGAGGAAGGCTCCTGTACTCCTGCTCCGTTACAAGCTCGGCCCTCTTTCCGTCGCTGTCGGTCACGACGATGCGGATGTACTGGACGGCCCTTCCGACCCAGTTCTCGTCCGAGGCCTCGGTAGGTGAAAGCTCGAACTCGAACACCTTCTTGGTCTTGTTCGGCCCCTTGGTCTGTCCAGCCAAGACGTAGTTCATGGCGGAGGAAAGCTCGAACGCCCTCTCCCCGGTCGAGGTGAAGACCTTGAACTGGAGGAAAGGGTCACCTTGTTCGGCGAACTTCAAAACTATCTTAGTCGCACAGACGAGGCGCCCCAAGTCCACCTCGATCCACCAGTTCCCCACGGGATCGTCGAGGTTCGGCTCCCAGAAGGTCCCCGGATCCCCATCCATAATGGCGGGGGCACCTTCCGGGTTCGATCCAGCCCTCATTATACCTCCCCTTGCGAACCACTTCCTCTCCTTGCTATCGTACCATGCGCCGGGGAACAGGTCCACCTGCTTCTTGTCCACCTCATGGACGAACCTTCCAGCATCTAAGCATGCGTTCACGTTCTTCCTTACGAACTTAGGTCTTACCCCTTCCTCCCCTATCTCTAAGGTGCCCTGCGGGAAGGTCCATCCTTCCCAGTGCGCCCTCGACCTGACCACGACCCTATCGTGAAGGATCGAATAGCCCTTCCCAGCAAGCGAGGAACCCGAAAGCAGCACCAAAAGGAGCACCGCTCCCATACCTTCCCCCTAATAGGCCATCACGAAGCTCCCTGTCCTTTCCTCAACCCCTTCGTCCGTGTCCGCCGAGAGCCTGTAGATGTACACCCCAGGGG
>Ga0209410_1000294_pt1 | contig 22349 bp, 18 predicted proteins | sample Mar14436cmmetaG_FD_184135 | JGI IMG/M metagenome (GOLD analysis project Ga0209410, IMG submission 184135) | Marine hydrothermal vent microbial communities from Guaymas Basin, Gulf of California to study Microbial Dark Matter (Phase II) - Marker... ... | reverse complement strand
CTCATGGATGTTCTATCCATACAGTACATGCCTGAATCTCTCTTCGCTTGCCACATGTTCAACTTCACGGATGAGACGATCGAACATGTTAACTCCGATGGAAGTAAAGTTGTCATCCCAGGAAGTGGAAAGATATCCGCCTTCAAAGGCAAGATGGTTCTTCTTGTGAAAGTTAGAACGGATTACACAAAGTGGCGAGGAGATCTCGTCGTGATGGATCAAGTGACTCAAAACACCAAATACGATCTGAAGAAGGCGGGGGCAAACGTTGATGCGTTGATCATAGAACCTGATGTTGGGTTCGACCATGGTTTCCCCATAGATCATCCACTCGAAACACTCAAGTTGATTTGCTCCTTCATAGAAAATGGTGGGAAGTTAGATGAATCCTTCTTGAAAGACCTACTCGGTGATGGCAATTTCCACCTCTACCCGAGTGAGGAGAATTCTTGGGAGATGAAAGAGTATGGAGGTTTCTAATTCGAATTTCAGGAGGTGTCGTGAAGTGAGGAAGTTCTTGGTCATCTTGTTTGTCCTGTTATTTTTGTTCAGCCTCGGTGTGGCGAAGGTGAAACCCATAAAACTTGGAGCGGTTCTACCACTTGGGGATATAACGGGAAGACAAGCTGCAAATGCCATGAAACTCGCAGTGAAAGAGATAAACGAAGCAGGTGGAGTTCTCGGGAGACCTCTCGAACTCATAATAGTCGATGACGAGATGAAACCGGAAAAGGGAGCAGCTGCGATAAACAAACTTGCCACAATCGATAAGGTGGACTTCTTCATAGGAGGCATGTCATCGGGTGTCCATCTGGCACAGATACCAATACTGAAGAAGTACAAGAAGATAACCGTGTGGATAGGAGCTGCATCACATCTGTGTGAACAGGCAATAGGACCTGATGCCGATTGGTATTTCCACCTCCATCCATGGGATTATCAACAGGGGGCAAGTTACGCGATAGGTTGGAAGGCAATACTCAAGAAATATCCCCAAGTTAAATTCGACAGAGTATTCTTAGCTTACGAAGAAGGAGCTTTCGGCACAGCATCTTACAAGGCTTACCTCGCGATGCTGGAGCAGGCAAAGAAGGGAAAAGGTGTCTATGTTGGTCTCGTCAAGGAATTCAAGGGAGAATCCTTCAAGAGTGCCGCATTTGGTGGAGGGGATTACAGGGCTGTCTTGAGACACGCCAAGGAATGGAATCCCGACGTCTTCATCTGGGCTGGATACGATGCGGATGCACTCCCGATAGTCGCACAGGCTAAGGAAATTGGTTTTGCACCTCCCATATTCATAGGAGCACCTCCGGGATGGCCCGCGGATTTTGGGAAATCACCTCTGTCCGAAGGAATCGTTCTGTACGGGATGTGGGCACCGTCGTTGAACAAGGTCAGCCCGGTGGCTGAGCATTTCTACAACGCTTACGTTAAGGAATTCAAGGAGGAACCTGTAACATACTTTGCACCTCTCGGGTACACGAACGTCTATTTCTTGGTTGAGGGGATAAAGAAAGCCGGCACCCTGGAGAAGGAAAAATTGATAAAAGCGTTGGAGCAGGTCGAGTATGATTCGCCACTTGGAGAAAAGTTGAAGATAGCACCGAGTGCGATCATAAAGCATCAAGGATTCACGAAACAAAAGATCCTGCAATGGCAAAATGGGAAGCAGGAAGTCATCTGGCCCTTCGAGGTTCAAACTGCCGATTTCATATACCCATTCCCAAAGTGGGAGGATAGGTGAAGTGAATTGCGAAAGAGCTGGGCAAACGCCCAGCTCCTTTCTCATCTTCCTCAAACCGGATTCTGGGGGATTGAATCATGAAAGATGATCCAAGAAAGAAAATCACTCTGATGGTGACTCTGATCATTCTCATCATTCTCTTCGTATTGAAACCGTACGCCATCATCTACGGTGTTCAGAGGGGAAGTCTCTACGCTCTCGTCGCCATACCGCTTGCACTGACACTTGGTATCGTCGGAATATTGAATCTCGCGCACGGTGATTTTCTCACACTCGGTGCTTATCTTTCCTACTGGTTTTTCACCTCACTCGGTTTGGATCCGACGGTATCCATCGTGTTGATCGTCCCGTTGATGTTCGCAATCGGTGCTGGGTTGTATAAACTCACAATCAGTAGGGTTCTCAAAGCACCCCTTTTGAACCAGCTTCTTTTAACTTTTGGTTTGGCTATGATAATTGAAGAGAGCATAAATTTGATATTCACAAGCAGACCGAGGAACATATTCGTCAACTATGCATCGTCCTCCGTGAGGATCGGTAAATTGCAATTCGGTGTGTATGAATTTACGTACACTCTCGCCGCGGTTGGTGTGCTTCTTTTCCTCCTTTACTTTTTAAAGAAGACAAAACTTGGAAAAGCAGCATTCGCCGTTGGACAGAATCCAAGAGGAGCCAGAATAATCGGTATAAACGTTGAGATGATATACCTTCTGATATTCAGCATGTCAGTTGGAATGGTTGGTATAGCATCCGCTTTGATACTTCCGAGAATGTCCATCTTCCCCCTGGTCGGTGCACCATTCACATTGAAATCATTCTGCTTAGCTGCCATGGCTGGATTGGGAAATTTGAAGGGAATACTCTGGTCTGGCTTGATACTCGGAATCGGTGAAGCGGTGATTCAATCCATAGAGGGATACAGTGGTTGGGCTGATATAGTTTTCTTCGGCGTTCTCATAGTTGTGATAATCACGAGATCTTATCGGGGGTCATATTCATGAAGGGAAGAAAATGGATATACATATTGATCGCACTGATGGCGGGCTTTCTGCTACCATTCTACGTTGGCCCTTATCCTCTTGGCATCATGACGAACGTGTTCACTTACATGGCGCTTGGATTGAGCTGGGATATGATGCTCAGGGCAGGGCAGTTGTCCTTCGGAACCTCGGGGTTCTTTGGCCTCGGTGGTTACACCGCTCTTCTCACGACTTTGTATCTGGGATTGGATCCTCTTCTCAGCATATTCGTTGGGGGAATTTTTTCGGCACTCGTTGCATTTGTATTGGGTTACATAATTCTCAGATTGAGGGGAATATACTTTGCCATAACGACTCTGGCACTTGCGGGAGTTTTCACCGTTATCGCGAGAAACCTTCACGATTTCACAGGAGGACCGGAGGGAAAGATACTTCCAACAACCATATTCGATGGGAATCCCACATACATATATTGGCTAACATTTTCGATAGCACTCGGAACCATACTCGTATCGGAGCTGTTTCAGAGGACGAAGATACGTTTTGCCATAACGGCGATGAGAAACGATGAGATAACAGCTCAATCCAGCGGGATAGATATATTCAAGTATCTGCTCTTCGTCTTTGTGATAACATCAGCCATTCAGGGAATAGTGGGAGGAGCTTATGCTCAACAATATGGCTTCGTTTCACCTGAAAGCACCTTTTCCAGCAATTTTCTACTTCTTCCAATTGCGATGTGTTTAACAGGTGGGATCTACAGTACCCTCGGACCAATAATTGGATCCATCATACTTGGAATTCTCTCCGAATACTTGAAACTTCGATTTCCATACGGACATCTTCTGATATACGGAATAATAATCGTCGTCATCGTTCTTCTCATGCCACGCGGTATCCTTGGATTCTTGAAAAGCTTCAGATACAGATTCAGTAAGGGTGGTGAAACTGGATGAGAAATGAGAATTCAATACTCGAAGTTGAAAACCTCACGAAGAAATTCGGTGGTCTCGTTGCGATAGATAACCTCAGTTTTTCAGTTCAAAGAGGAGAGATATTGGGAATAATAGGACCGAACGGCGCGGGAAAAACGACTCTCATCAACGTCATATCCGGCCTATACTTTCCAACCACTGGAAGAATACTCTTCGAGGGAAAGGACATAACCAACTTGAAATCCCATCAAAGATGCAGATTGGGAATCTCGAGAACCTTCCAGCTTGTGAGACCGATAAAGGAGTTCACAATTTTGGAGAACGTCATGGTTTCGGCAATATTTGGAAAGAATTTGAAGCTCACAAAAGCCGAAGAAAGGGCAATTGAGATATGTGAGTTCGTTGGTCTGAAACGCTTGAAAATTCCGATCGATTCGGCGACGGTTCTGGAATTGAAGAAAATGGAAATGGCGAGAGCACTTGCATCCGATCCGAAGATAGTATTCTTGGATGAGATAATGGCTGGTCTGAGTGTGGATGAAACCAACGAGATGATAGATGTCGTTCTGAAGATGAACGAGCATGGCAAAACCATCGTGGTTGTAGAGCACGTCATGAGTGTCATAAGGCGGTTGACTCACAGGGTGATAGTTCTCGATCGAGGGAAGATGATCGCGGAAGGTTCCTACGAGGATGTCTCCCATCAACCCGCAGTTATCAGTGCATATTTGGGGGAGGAAGAGTAATGCTTGAAGTTAAAGGAATAGATGTCTATTATGGCAAACTACATGTTATATGGAATTTATCGATAATGGTTGGAAAGGAGGAAGGTGTGGGAATATTCGGACCAAATGGAGCTGGAAAAACGACGTTGATAAACACCATAATCGGTTTGGTGAAACCCAAAAACGGTGAGATACTCTTTGAAGGAAGAAGGATAGACAACTTGGAACCTCACCAGATAGTCAGATTGGGAATAGCTGTTGTTCCTCAGGAAAGGGAACTCTTCCCTTTCATGAGTGTGAGAGAGAATCTGGAATTGGGAGCTGATTTCATACCGCACACGAAGGGAAGGTTGAACGATCTCTTCAACTTCGTCTATGAAATTTTTCCCATTCTCAAGGAGAGAGAATCACAGCTTGCTGGAACGATGAGTGGTGGGGAGCAAAGAATGCTGGCGATTGGAAGAGCACTCATGGCGGATCCACGTCTTCTCATACTCGATGAACCATCCGTTGGACTCCAACCATCCATAGTCATAGAACTGTTCCACAAGCTCAAAGCGATAAGGAAGAATGGTGTGTCAATTTTACTAACCGAGCAGAACGTCAGACAGGGGTTGAAGACGGTTGATAGGGGATACATACTCGAAAATGGAAGAATAGTTTTAAAAGGCTGTTCAAAGGAACTTTCGTCCAATGAACACGTGAAAAAATCCTATCTCGGTTTGTGAAGAGGAGTGAATTTCCATGTCATACCTTGATATGGATGGATCAAAATTGTATTACGAAACTGTGGGCTTTGAAAAAAAAGAAAATGAGACGATCGCTTTTTTGAATGGGATTTTCATGTCAACCTCGAGTTGGAGGTTCATAACTCCATTTTTTGTGGATGAATACCGTGTGTTGTTGCATGACTTCATGGGACAGTGGAACTCGGATGGTTTGAGAGAACCTTACTCACTCACACGGCATGCAGATGATCTGAAGATCCTCCTCGATTTTCTGAACCTGAAAAAAGTCCATATCGTTGGTACATCATACGGTGGGGAAGTTGGTTTGATATTCTCCCTGAAGTATCCGGACAGGGTGAGGAGTCTCACAGTTGTTTCCTCTGTGAGTGAGATAAGACCGAATTTGAAATACATGGCACTGAGATGGCTGAACGCAGCCAAGACGCGTAATCCTGAGGTATTCGTCAATGAATGGTTCGCGGATGTTTACAGTGAGAAATTCATATCCACACATCCGGATCTCTGGGAAAATCTTGTGGAGCTTTATCGTGGCTTTGATTACGATTCGGCGATGAGACTTTTGGAAGCGTTCATGTCGTTGGAAACCTCACCCATAACACCGAAGCTGGGAAAGATAACCATCCCAGTGTTGATAATCGCCGCCGAAAACGACATAGTTAAACCTGTTGAATACTCGATTGTAATGTCTGAAAGAATCCCGAAGAATCTCTTCTTCGTGATACCAAGCGCCGGACATGGCGTCGTGGTTGAAAAACCGAAAGAAGTTTCAACGCTGATACTCGGTTTTCTGAGAATTTTGAATAGTTGGGAGGTGTGGTAAAGTTGAAATACGCGAAGATTGTATCCACCGGAATCTACTCTCCGAAGAATACGATGACCAATGCTGAGTTTGAAAAGTTGACTGGTGTTCCGATCGATCCACATTTCAGTGAGGTTATCGGTATAAATCACAGACATCTATCTTCAGCTGAGGAGACACCTGCTTTCATGGCAGCGGAAGCTGGAAAGATGGCACTGAAAAATGCGAATGTATCCCCTGAAGAGTTGGATCTTATAATCGTTGGAACCGATACACCTGAGAATGTTTCACCACCAACCTCTGCGAAGGTTCAATATTTACTTGGGGCGTACAAATCGAAGACGAAGGCTTTCGATGTCAACGCGTCCTGTGCCAACGGTGCTTTGATGCTCGATATAGCTTCGAGATACATAGCCATGGGAGATACGAGGAAGGTCTTGGTTATAGGAACATACGCCATGACGAAATTTCTCTCTTGGAGATATTCGTGGGAAGCCTTATTCTCGGATGGAGCGGGTGCTGTTTTGCTTGAAGCATCGGACGAGCCTGGATATCTTGGAGGTGTGGGCTTATCGGATGGAAGTTACTGGAACTTTTGGGGAATATTCATGGGTGCGGGAACGATGAACGTATCTGGGATCGAGAGAGGATTACATCTTCTCGATCTCAGAAGACCCTATCCTCCGACAGTCAACGAGGAAGGTTGGGTCTTACTATTCAACGATTTGCTCGAGAAGACGGGATTCAGTAAGGATGATCTCGGAATGATATTCTTCACACAGGTCAGAAGGAAGACGATATTCAAGGTCATGGATGCTCTGGAATTGCCATACGAGAAGACACACAACGTGATGGATAAATACGGTTATACGGGATCTGCATGTGTTTACATGGCTCTTCACGACGCCATCGAGAGCGGTAAGATGAAGGATCTTGAAGGAAAAGTGGTTATTTTCATAACGTCCGGTGTTGGATATTCTCAATATGCAGTGGCTTTTAAATGGTAGATATGAGTGAATCAGATAGACTTCTAAACTTGAATCGATTTGAGTAGCATCATAAATCACATCCATCCAATGCACCGTTCATACCCGAATCTTCAACAAAGGTCGTTCCAGTTCCAAACGTTGAATTTTTCAGAGAATATACCACCGTAATAGTAAAAAGCTTCGCTCATTCCATCACACCATGCAACGATTCGGAAGATGGTGCTTTGGTCAAAGTCCTCGTCGAATACCTTGTTGGGGAAGTATAATTTTTCATCCATTTTGATGCAGAAGAATGTGTGGATTTCCAAATCATAAAATATCTCCCCCTTTTTCCCTTTGAACTATCTTTTTATTTGTTCAAGGAAAGGTTTTCCTGATACCGTAAATCTTTTGAGTTCTCTTCGAATCTTATCGTTTTCGAATTCACTAAGGATATAATTCCTTCGAAATGGAAGAATAAGTGGATAAATGAATTAAAGGAGGGATCAATCATGAAAAAATTTTTTATCACTTCAATTTTACTGCTCTTTTTATTTTTAACACTTTCCTTTGGATCACATCTTAAGGTTGTTTATCCAGATTCCATATCCCATGGGAGGGCGGCGTTGATCTACGGATGGTATTGGCTTAGAACACCTGGTGCATGGTTTGAATGGCACTTTCCACCTGATCACGATTTATTCAAGATAATCTACATGAACATATCAGCCCTTGTCACGAACAAAGCCAGTGGAGGAAGTGGATTTTCCGAGAAAGTTCGCTGGAAGATCATCGATTCAAGTAGCGGTTCCACCATGCTCGAAGGTTATATGAAGCTTAACAACCCGTTTCTGCCGAAGGTTCAATACAATACCAACGGATTGGGATACAAGGTGTATGGAAGTGTGAAGATATATGTAAGGAGTCCTAACGTTCTTGACACAATGAGGAACAATGGTTTCATATTCAGGATAACTTGGCCCGGGGTTAACAAATATCACGTGGCTTTCAACAAGAATCCAAAGTATCTGTTCCTCGTGTACGAGGAAAGATGAATCTAACCTTGCCCTTGTATCATTTTATCTCTCCCCATCCTCACTCGTCGTCGAATTCGATGCGCAAAAAAACTGATTTTTTAGAGAAAAAGTGGAAGTGATAGAATACAACTGATCGTGGAGATCTGAATCACCGCTGAGGGGTGATTTCAATGAGATTCGTTAAATTTTTCACAAGAAGTGTCTTCGGTTGGATAATTTTGGGTATAATTTTCTCACTCGTCTTCGCATATTTCGTTTCGTCCTATCTTAGAAAAAGCACCTACGATCTGTTGAAAAGTGAAGCGGTGATGAAGATGGTCGAAAGTGCGCAAGCTTCCGCATGGATAGTCGTGGAGAATGAGGAGCAAAAGGTGAAATCCATGGACCTTAGTGCCATATCCCGAGAGGAGAAGGAATTCATCGTGGATGCCACCCTCGAGAATGGAGAATACGAAGGTTACAAATTCCCATACGCGGATCTAATTTCGGAAGAAGGAGTGAGTGGGATATTCCTTCTGCCCATCGAACTCGTCGAGAGGATGAAACCGGGGGTGAGTGAAAAGATAAGGATACAGATAAAGAAAACGAAGTTGGCTTACGCGGAACTTCACGGAGAAGTTGACAAAGTTATGATCCTCGGATTTTTGAAGGGGACGATGAAGAAGGCGAAGTTTTTCGGTGTGATCTTGAACAAAAATCCATACTTACCCGACAAGATAACGGAAAAGGTTTTCAAATCTCAAAGATACGAGGGAAAGAGCGTGGGAAATTGCACGATCTTCCTCGATGGAATAAGAATAACAACATCCGTCTTGATAAACGGAGAGAGAGCGATAGGAACGCTCCTCAGTAAGAAGGTTTACGATGTTGTGATACGTGGAGGAAAGCCATACAGAGGTGAAGCCTTCGTAGCAGTTGACTGGTATTTGACAGCATACGATCCCCTCAAGGACGTCAGGGGAGATGTAGTCGGAATACTCTACACCGGTTATCTGAAACCATATCTGATGAAAATGGTCGACAGGGTGAACAAAAAATCCGCGCTTTTCATGTGTATATTGGTCGGTGGTTTGATATTGATAATGATATTGATTGTTCAAATTTTGAGAAGAGAGATAGGAAAGATATCGAGGGATATAACCAAGATGAGCGCTGGAAATTTGGGCATTTCAGTTGAAACAAAGTTGATGGAACTGGAGAATATAGCTTCATCGGCGAACACGTTGAAGAACAACGTTTTAACTTCCCTATCCGATCTCGCAGCTACAAACGATCTTGCGTCTGTATCCTTCGACGTGTTCGCAACGGAAGTGAACAGACTCATCAAGGAAGTTGAAGAGGTCATGAGAAAAAACGAAGAACTCAGTGAAAACACATCAACGATGGAAAAATTCTCCGAAGAGGTCAGAGAAGAACTTTTGAACACTGCTCAGAGTATAGAAAGCATCGTTCGTGAGAGTGAAAGAAACAGTGAGATTGCGAGAAGGGGGATAGAAGAAGCGGAGGACAACATAAGAAACATAAGGGATATGGTCTCCCTCGTGAAAAATATAGGTTCCATGATAGAGATGACGGGTAAGAAGATACTATCTTTGACGGAGCTGAGCGACAAAATTGCGATGTTCATAGAAACGATAGAGGAGATTTCAGCCCACACGAACCTTCTTGCTCTGAACGCTGCGATAGAAGCTGCGAGAGCTGGAGAATCCGGGAGAGGATTCGCGGTTGTCTCGGATGAGATAAGAAAACTCGCCAACTCATCGAACGAAGCCTCTTCGAACGTCAGGAAAAATCTTGAAAGTATCAAAGAGAGTGTCGAAGCGGTCATCGAATCCTTCAAGAGATTGGAGGAAAACACGAATAAGGTCATAGGGATGATAGGCGATGTGAACGAAGGAGTCAAATCGCTCAGGGATGTTGTAGTCAAGAATGGAGAGGTTGTTAGAATCCTCGTGGACAATGTTCAACAGATGAAAAATGAGATCGAAAATGTCGTTGAAAGGGTTGGAAACATTCTGGACTCTATAAGGAACATCGGAAGCAGTTTCAAAGAGATGCAGAAATTAATGTCAAGGTTGAGATCGGCACTTTCAGGTCTGAGAAGGGTGACATCCTTGTCCAAGATACTGAACATAATCACCAAGAAATTGAATGAAAGATACAACTTCGAAATGGCGAGAAGCGATAAACTGCCCATACCGGAGAACATCGAGATACACAAGTTTGTGTCCAAAGAAGATGTGGAACTCGTGGAAATAGTTGTGAAGGATTTCCTCGGAGGCAACTATTTCTTAGCGGATGAGAACGGAAAACCAGTTGGAGATCCAGTGTTCTCGAATGAGGTATGTAGAGCGATAAGACAGGATGAGGCAAAGAAGAATGAGATATGTATGACCTCCCACAAAGAGATCGTAGAGAAGGTAAAGAGAGACAAAAGGACAAGCATGATCACGTGTAAAGGCGATTTCGTCAAGGTCGCAATTCCGTTGATAGATGAGAATGGCAACATAAGGGCGATATTCTCCATATGTGGGATAATAAAACCCAACATGTTGAGAGATGAGAGGATACTGAACAAACTCAGCGAGTTATCTGGTCTCGATGTGGATAGGGTAATCGATATCTTCGAGAACATGATACCTCTCGAGGAGGAAAAGATAAAGCGAGTCATAGAATTACTTGAAAGCCTCGTCATTTCCAGTATATCGGACAAATGTAGAAAAGGATTCTGAACGAGAAAGGATTCGACAGGTTGAAACAACATCAAAACTCAATTTTTGTCAATCTTGAATTATACGATCCCATGAAGTATAATTTCAGACGGAACTGGGAGGTCGTCTAATGGTAGGACGGCAGACTCTGGATCTGCTAGTGGAGGTTCGAATCCTCCCCTCCCAGCAATAGGTGGGCAGGTGTAGCTTCAACAGGTGGAGCGCCGCCTTGGTAAGGCGGAGGTTGTGGGTTCGAGTCCCATCACCTGCTCCATATACGTGAAAGGCGGTCGTTCAGACCGCTCTTTTCTCATTATTTGGGGGGGAAAAGAGTTGAAGGAACTGGTGATACTGATCCTGGCGGTTCTCGCATATTACTTCATAATATTCGATAAGAGGATGCCAAAATCCACCATCACGTTGTTCATCGGCTTGATACTCATGGCTTCCCATCTTGTGAAGAACATGAATGTCGAGAATCTCAGTGAAATAGTGGATTTCAACACCTTAGGTTTGCTGTTCGGAATGATGATAACCGTCTCCATTCTGGAGGAGACCGGTTTGTTTCAATATCTGGTGGTCAAGATGTTGAGGTTATCGAAGGCAAATTATATAAGAACCATAGTTTTTCTCATGATGGTGGTTGCCTTGACATCCGCATTTTTGGATAACGTCATAACCATCCTCATGACCGCTCCGATGATCTTTCTGGTTGCGGACACACTCGGAGTCAACCCCACATCCTTGATATTCCTCACCTTGTTCATAGACAACATAGGTGGCATGGCGACGATCATAGGAAGCCCTTTGAACATAGTTCTCGGTTCGGAGAGCGGTCTCAGTTTTAACGCGTTCTTGAAAAACCTTGGAACCTTTGCAATATTCGCTTTCATCACCGTTTTCGTCGTGTTCAAGAGATATCTGCCGAAACCGGAAAATGCGGATGAAAAGTTGAAACTGCTGGCTCAGATGGATCCAAAAAAAGCCATAACAAATTTGCCCCTTCTCAAAAAATCTCTTCCGGTGTTCTTGGTTGTGCTCGCTGGATTTTCAATGCATGGAATCTTAAAAACAGAACTCTCGATCATATCCATGCTTGGAGCCTTGTTCATACTTTTACTATCGAACAGAAAATTCGAGGATGTATCCAAGAAGATCGATTGGGATACGTTGTTCTTCTACATGGGATTGTACATGATCACATTCTCACTGGAGAAGGCGGGGTTCACGGATACCATAGCGAAGTTGTTCATGCCGTTGAAAGATCACCCGTTCGCTTCTTCCATAGTGTTCCTCTGGATTTCCAGCGTTATAACACCGTTTCTCAGTGCGGTCCCTGGAACGTTGCTCATGGTTCCAGTAATACACAAACTCGTGTCGGTCGGGTTCACGCCCTACATATGGTGGGCTTACGGAATGGGGGCAAATCTTGGAACCAATCTCACACCCCTTGGAGCGGTTCAGAACCTGATAGGTGTATCTCTCTTGGAGAAAAACCAAGGTGAAAAGATAGAGTTTACAGCATTCATGAAGCTTGGAATCAAGGTGGTTCTTCCGACCATGATCCTCGCGACGATATGGGTGAGCATAAGGTTCATGATTTGGGGGTGATGAGATGAGGAAAATTCCGGAGAAAGTCATAGAAGAGGTAGAAAAACTCAGAGAAGAGATAGAGTATCACAACTATAGATACTATGTTCTGAACGACCCAGTGATAACGGACGAGGAATTCGACAAGTTGATGAAAAGGTTGATAGATCTGGAGAAAAAGTATCCAGAACTTGTCACACCGGATTCTCCGACACAGAGAGTTGGTGGGAAGGTTTTGGATGGATTCAAAACCGTCAGACACAGCGAAAGGATGCTCAGCTTGGACAACACCTATTCCGAAGAGGAAGTGAGAAAATTCGACGAGAGAATAAGGAAAAATCTGAAATTGGAGATCGTTGAATACACGACTGAGTTGAAGATAGATGGCGTTGCGGTAGCGTTGAGATACGAGGATGGAAAACTCGTCATGGGTATAACGAGGGGTGATGGAATCGTTGGGGAGGACATAACGCAGAATGTCAAAACTGTGAGAAGCATTCCTCTAAGATTGAGGAAGAATAATATAAGTGTAGAGGTCAGAGGGGAGATATACATGTCGAAGGAGGAATTCAAGAGAATAAACGATGAAAGGATGGAGGAAGGGTTACCCCTTTTCGCGAATCCGAGGAACGCGACCGCTGGAACGTTGAGACAGCTGGACAGTTCGGTGGTTGCAAAGAGAAAGCTTGATTCCTTCATGTATTACGTTGTGAACCCTGGAAGATACGGTTTGAGGAAGCAGAGCGAGGCTTTGGAATTTCTCAAAGAGATTGGATTCAAGGTGAACCCCAATTATGAGGTTGTGGAAGGTGTTGATGGAATAGTGAACTATTGGAGAAAATGGTTGAATCTGAGAAATTCCCTCGAATACAACATAGATGGCATCGTCATAAAGGTCAACGATTTCGAGTATCAAAAGATGTTGGGGGAAACTGCGAAGAGCCCAAGATGGGCTATAGCCTTCAAATTTCCCGCGGAGCAGGCGAGAACAGTTCTGAAGGATATAACCATACAGGTCGGAAGAACCGGGGTGCTCACACCCGTTGCGGAACTCGAACCTGTCCAGCTCGCAGGGACAACGGTTAAGAGGGCGTCACTTCACAACTTCGATTATATAAGGGACAAGGATATCAGGATAGGAGATACCGTCATAGTTGAGAAGGCGGGAGATATAATTCCACAGGTTGTGAAACCCATCGTGGAATACAGGGACGGAGATGAGAAGGAGGTATCTCCTCCGGATAAATGTCCCGTCTGTGGAGGACCAGTTGGAAAATTGAAGGAAGAAGAGGTTGCGCTCAGATGTCTTAATCCACACTGTCCAGCCAAGCTGAAGAGGGCTCTCGAGGTTTTCGCGAGTAGAGATGCGATGGACATAGATGGTCTGGGCGAAAAGTTGATAGATCAGTTGGTGGATCTTGGAATAGTCAAAGACGTGGCGGACATATATTACCTCACCCCATTCGATCTCATTCCCTTGGAAAGGATGGGACCCAAAGCTGCCGCGAATCTGCTTGAATCGATTGAAAAGAGTAAAAACGCTCCTTTGCACAAATTGATAACCGCGTTGGGAATACCGATGGTTGGGAGCAAAACCGCGAGGATACTGGCGGAAAGGTTCGGATCAATCGACAGGCTGGCGAGTGCAACCATGGATGAGCTTCTGTCAATAGAAGGAATAGGCGAAGAGATTGCCAGAAGTGTCGTTGAGTATTTCTCGCTCCCGAAGACGAAGGAGATCATCGAAAAACTCAGAAGAGCCGGTGTGAAGATGGAGGAAAAAATCGAGAAAAAACCAAAACCGTTGAAAGGTCTGAAATTTGTGATCACCGGGACCCTGAAAAATTACACGAGGAACGAGATAGAGGAGAGGATAAGAGAACTCGGTGGTGAAGTGAGTTCATCAGTTTCAAAGAAGACCGATTATTTGATACTCGGTGAGAATCCCGGTTCCAAGTATCAGAAGGCTCTGAATCTCGGTGTGAAGATAATAAGTGAGGAGGAATTCGAAAAATTGGTCGAGAGCAAGATGAAGGGTGAATGAGATCGGAGAGAGTATTGGAGATGAAGCTACATGACCATAGAAGCGTTGAGTGTTCTGGTAATATTTGTATTCACCTATTTCATGTTGATTGCGGGAAAGACAAGGGGATCGGTAATCGCCTTCACCATGGGATTGCTCGTCTTCGTGGTGAAGATAGTGGAAAAATTCGAGCCGGAGGATATAGGAAAGATCATAGATTTCGACACCATAGGATTGCTGTTTGGAATGATGATAATAGTTGGGATAATGAAGAGCACGGGCTTCTTTCAGTTCGTAGCTGTTCACGTTGTCAAGTTGTCCCACGCGAATTTCAAGACGATATTCTTCAGATTTTCCATAGTGGTTGCCTTGTTCTCTGCCTTCTTGGATAACGTTACGACGATTCTTCTCTTCTCACCTCTCGTCTTCTTCATCACGGATACGATCGGTGTGGATCCATCACTTTTCATATTCACACTGATGTTCTCGGCGAACATAGGAGGGGCGGCGACACTCATCGGTGATCCACCTAATCTTCTCGTCGGAAGTGCCAGCGGAAAGAGTTTTCTGGATTTCATAATCGTGATGGCACCCGTCGCTATATCGAACATGGTGATACTGCTGTTCATGTCCAGAATTTTCAACCCTAATTATTTTTCGAAAATCAGGAAGGATAGGCTCAAAAAGCTCACGGAACTCGATCCGAAGAAAACCATAACCGACAAGAAGCTGTTCTTGGAATCCACCATCGTCTTTTCTATGGTCATCCTCGGTTTCATACTTCATGAGGTTTTTGATTACAAGATGGCTCTCATATCTATCTTCGGAGCGGCGGTTCTACTTCTGATCTCAGGCAAAACATTCGAGGAGGTGGCGAAGGAAGTTGAATGGGATACATTGTTCTTCTTCATAGGACTCTTTATGCTCGCACATGCCATGGAAGAGGTTGGATTGATTGAAAAATTCACCAACTTCTTCCTGAGTCTTTCGAACGATCCCCTAATCCTTGCTCTGTCGATAATATGGATAGGAGGATTTCTATCAGCCTTCATAGGTGCGGTTCCGACCGTCACGGTCATGATACCGATGGTGAGAAAGATGGTGAGCATGGGATTGCCGGATTATCTCTGGTGGGCTTTAGCTATGGGGGCGTCGTATGGGGGAAATGCAACGATAACGGGAACAGCTGCCAACATGGTGGGGGTCGGGCTTTTGGAATCACACAGAAGAAAAAGGATAAGCTATGTTGGTTTCATGAAATACGGATTCCCGGTCATGATCTTCAGCCTCACGACGGCGAGCTTTTTCATCCTTCTTCTGTCAGAATTTTCGAAATGAATCATCGTCCTTCATTCTTCCACGTCGTTTCAACATGGTCAGCGGGGATACATCGTAAAAGGGTTTATCACAGTTGGGACACCCAGTTGGGGTGAGAATGGGATCCACCACATCATCCACACCGTCCAACTTGAGGCTGAGAATCTTGATCCTCCTGTAATAATCAAAATCCACCGCGGGATGGTTTTCCATTCTCGTTCCCTTCATCGGGGTGAATCCGAATATTCCAACTTTCACACCGATTCGCTTCATCCTTCTCAAAAATTCCACAGCTTCTTCCTCCGTCTCCCCCATTCCAACTATGAGATGGGTCACTATCCTTTTTGGAAATTTCCCAACAGCTTCTTTCAATATGTTGTAAAGATCCTCCCACTTTCCATCCCTCGTCCTTTCAAATATTTCCGGTGTGGCTGCATCCATTGCTATTCCAATCCTGTCAACACCGAGTTCGATGAGGTTCTCAACTTCCTCGATTCTCTTCGGTCTGAGATTCACGGAGATTGGTATTCCGAATTTCACGAACTTTTCAACGACCTTCAACGTCCTCTCGCAGTATCCCGGACTGGACACGACTTGAAAGCACAATCTCTTCGGCAGTTTTTCCAAATTCTCCATCGCTTTCAAGACCTCATCCAACGAATACTCAATCCATACTACCCTCGATAGAAATTTCAGATCGCTCTTGGAATTCCTCGCGTGTGTGCAGAAGGCGCAGTCGAACACGCATTTTCCATCGATCATGAAGTAGAATGTTCTGAGTTCAACGGATCTTCCACCCTTGAAACTTAGTTTCTGGGCTGTTGCGTACGACAATCTTATTCTCATGACTTTCCACCTTCCTCGGATAGGAACATCGGTGTTTCGATTGAAAATCCGGGCTTTCCATTTTTCCTGCCTCTGAGAACGATCAACTCACAATTCTTACCACGTTTTCCATAGATCGGTACCATGATCTTAGGTTCTATCTTCCACCTTCTCATCGATTCCATGACATCGGGTAATCTCACGGATGTCAAGATGAAGAGAAGTTCTCCACCGTTTTTCAGAAGATGAGAAGATGCCCTCACAAAGTCCTCGACGAGATGAAGGGAGGATCTCCTCACACTTTCCCTCAGCGGGTTTGGACTTCGTTTTCCTTCAAAATGGTGCGGGGGATTCGAAACGACGAGATCGTATTTCTCCCTCAGATCCTCACGATCCCGTATTTTTCCCACATCGAGTTGTAGAAGTTGAACCTTCTCTGACAATCCGAGTTTTCTCACCAGCTCATCGGCTATACTTATGGCACGATGATCAACATCTATACCGAGAACTTCGACAGCGTGGATCCTCGATATCATCACGCTGGATATCCCGACACCACAACCAAGATCCACGATTCTCTTTTGATCCTTCTTCGGCTTCGAGAATAGAATCAGAAGGTTCGTCGCATGGGTTGGTCTGTACTCTTCCGGTATATCGACGAGCTCGAAGAATTCACCGTAATCCAGTTTAACCGTTTTCACCTTCGTATCTCAGCACCACCTCTTCATCTTTTACAAAGAATGCTCTTCTGGGTTTCACCTTCAAAGTATCCGCCAACTTTTCCCTGAGTACCGCTCTCATCTCGATCTTTTCCAGTTCAAACTCCACGATTCTTTTTCTCGAATCCACGAAGGATTCATTCAGAATTCTGACATCTTTCCCATGCTCGGTTTGTTCGAAATCCTCCGGTCTGATCATGAGTGTGTATATCCCATCTCTCAGATTCACCCTCAGATCGAACAGGGATTCGATTCCATCCTTGACGTAGGTCATCACTTCATTCAAACCGTAAGGTGAAAAATATCTGAGCGTGAACACATCCATCGGATTTTCGAAGAGATCCATCGGTTTCCCGTGCGAGATCATCCTCCCATTCCTCATGAGGATGATTTCATCCGCGAGAACCATGGCATCCAATGGATCGTTCAGCACGATCAACGTAGTCACATTTATCCCTCTTATGATACGCTTCAAGAATACCCTCATCTCTTCCCTTACCCTCTTGTCGAGATGTTCGAGAGGTTCATCCATCAGTATCAATTTGAAATCCTTTATCGTTTCCCTCCCTATAGCTGTCAATTTTTTCATACCTTTCGGCAGTTCGGAAGGCATTCTGCTCAGATATCCGGGGAGGCCGTCCAATTCTTCGGCTTTTTCCTTCACCATGAGATCGACAACTTTTCTGGGTTTCCTCATGATCCTCAGTGGAAATCCAAGGTTTTCGAATGTTCTCAGATGGGGAAAGAGGGCGTCGTCTTGAAACACGAAGGCTATCTTCCTTTTGTGGGGAGGTAGATCCGTTATGTTCATCCCGTCGAGCCATATCTCTCCCTCTTCAATTCTGTGGAGCCCCGCTATCGTTTTGAGAAGTATGGTCTTTCCACTGCCGGATGGCCCAAGTATGGATAGAACCTCCCCAGCCTCAACATCAAAACTCATGGGTCCAATTCTGAACCCATCGATCGACGTTATGAGACTCACAACCTTCAAAGACATTGGGAACCATCCCTCGGAATTGAATTTACCCTTTCGATTTAATGGCTTTCAAAACATCGTCAGGTTTTATGGGAAGTTTCGTGAATCTCACACCTATCGCATCGTATATGGCATTCGCTATGGCGGCGGGAGGAGTGTCTATTCCCACCTCAGCGACACTCTTCGCTCCAAAGGGACCCGTTGGCTCATAACTATCGACGAATTCGACGATTATCTCGTTTATGTCCATCCTCGATGGTATCTTGTAATTCATCAAGTTGTTGGTGAGGAGCTTCCCATCTTTCGAGTATCTCACATCTTCAAATAGTGTCATTCCGATTCCCTGAACCAGTCCTCCCTCCATCTGCACCCTCGCGAGATTCGGATTTATCGGGACACCACAGTCCACAACCGCAACGTATCTGATCAGATCCACCTTCCCGGTTTCTACATCGACCTCGACTTCCGCAAATCCAGCCATGTATGGAGGTGGCGATTCATCGCCGACGAAGGATTCGGTTGCACAGAGTTGCTTCTGATTCTCGGTGTAGTAGAGCAGAGTCGCGAGTTCATCCAACTTTATGGATTTTCCATCCTTCGTGTATATCCTCTCCCCGTCGAATTCCACTTCCTCTGGATCAACCCCGAGCTTTCTCGCCCCTTCGAGTTTTATCAACTCCTTCATCTTCTCCGCCGCCCTCTTGACCGCATTACCCGAGACGTAAGTCGTGCTCGACGCGTAGGCACCCGTATCGAAAGGAGTCAGATCCGTATCGGAGGAATACGGTACGATCTTCTCCACGGGAACTCCAAGCACTTCGGCTGCTATTTGTGAAAGTATGGTGTCACTCCCGGTACCGAGATCCGTTGCACCCATGATCAAGTTGAAGGATCCGTCATCGTTCAACTTCAACGTGGCGGATGCCATGTCGATCTTCGCTATACCTGATCCTTGCATGGCTATTGCTACACCCACACCCCTGTATTTCTTTTTGTTCTTCCTTTTTTCATCCCAATTCACGATTTCTTTTCCTCTGTTCAAACATTCTTCGAGTTTACAACTCTTTATGAACATCTCCGTTCCTTCTCTTCCCTCTCCCATTATCTTGAAGACGGGAGATGTTTCCCCTTCCCTTATCATGTTCATCTTTCTCAACTCTATTGGATCCATTCTGAGCTTTTCCGCGAGAATATCCATGGCGGATTCGAGTGCGAAATTCCCCTGAACCGCACCATATCCCCTGTATGCACCCGCGGGAGGATGATTGGTGTAAACCACCTTTCCGCTGAATCTCAATGCATCAACCTTGTTGTACAGTGGGAGTGCCTTCGATCCAGAAACCATCAAAACGGTCAACGCATGTTCGCCGTAAGCTCCCGTATCGGACAGAACTTCCATGTCTATCGCCCTGAGTTTTCCATCTTTTGTGGCTCCGAGCGTTATGTCTATTCTCATCGGATGCCTCGTGTAGGTCGATTCGAAGACTTCTTTCCTCGTGTAGACTATCTTGGATGGTTTACCGGTTTTCAAGGTGACCATGGCGACGTATGGTTCACCATGTATCGCCTGTTTCCCACCGAATCCTCCCCCGATCCTCGGCTTTATGACCCTTATCTCCCTTATGGGTTTTTCGAGAATCCTCGCCAATATCCTCCTCACGTGGAATGGAACCTGCGTCGATGATATCACCACGAGCCTTCCCTGATAATCTATGTAAGCTCCCGCGGTGTGAGGTTCCATCATCACGTGAGCTTGTGCCTGCGTGTAAAACCTTTCTTTGACTACGACATCGCATTCCTTCAGAACCCCTTCGACATCTCCGACCTTCATTTCGAAATGTGCGGCAAGATTTCTGGATGGATCGTATGCTCCATCCGCTCCCTCGGGATGTATGATCGATGGATGTCCTTCACTCTTCTCAAAGTCCAGCACCGGTTCAAGTATTTCGTAGTCCACCTCTATCAATTCGAGAGCCTTCAAAGCTGTCTTCTCATCCTTTGCCGCAACCACCGCAACTTCATCCCCAACGTATCTGACGTATTCATCGAGAGCGTATTTGTCGTATGGGGACGGTTCGGGATAACCTTGCCCAGCTCTCGTGATCCTCACCCTTGGAAAATCCTTGTACGTCAAGATGCACTCCACACCTTCCAACTTCAGAGCTTCATCGATTCTTATGTCCTTTATTCTCGCGAAGGCATGTGGGCTTCTCAACACTTTTACGATGAGAGCATCCCTCATCAGATCGTCGGTGTAGGCGGGTGATCCGGTCGCAATACCGTAACCATCTATCTTCTTTATAGACCTTCCAACCTCTCTCATTCTTCCACCCCTAAGTATTTTTTCAAAGCTCTCATCTGTCCCACGTATCCACTGCATCTGCACAGATTTCCGACGAGATACATCTTTATCTCTTCGTCCGTTGGATTCTTCAATTCCCTCTTCATCGCGTAGGCGGTTATCAAAAAACCAGGGTTGCAGTATCCACACTGGTCAACTCCCTCGCTCAAAAATAGATCCAACAATCTCTGAAAATCCTCATCATCTTTCAATCCCTCGACGGTCGTGATCTCGTGTCCATCGGCTGATAGAGCGAGGATTGCACAGGATAAAACGGGCTTTCCATCCATTAGGACGGTGCATACACCACACGTTCCGGTATCACAGGCTCTTCTGACACTCATGTATCCAGCCTCTCTGAGAAGATCGAGAAGAGTCGTCGATGGATCGACATCGAATTCCTTGAATTCACCATTTATCTTGAGACCCATCTTCATGATCGATTACCCCCCGAGCTTTCTGAAAGAATATCGTTCAAAGCTCTCCTCACGAGAACAGGGCATATCATCTTTCTGTATTCCGCATCACCTCTGATATCCGTTCCAAATTCCATCTCCTCAGCGCTAAGGTCAGATGCCTTCGAAATGGTTTCCGGCGATAGACCATTTTTCTCCAGGTATTCCATGGCTTTCTTCGCAAGCTTGGCGATACCTGGTCTTGCCCCGATCGCTATTCTGAATCCTCCCAATCTTCCGTTCTCTACCTTTGCGGAAACTGCGACGTTCAGTATGGAAAAATCGTAGAATGAGTTCCTCATGAATCTGAACTTTGCCTTTCTTTCTTCTTTCTCGATCTTCAACGAAACCAGTATATCACGGGATACTCTGCTCTCCAAGAAATCTTCCAAGAGCATTTCACCGTTTCTGTAGAGTTTCACCTTCGTGTTCAAGACGAGGAGGGAGGTTATGAAATCTGAAAAGCCGAATCTCGCGAAGACCGTTCCTCCAACTGTCGCGATGTTCCTGAGCTGGACGGACCATATGTATTTAACAGTTTTCGATAGAAACCCATCAAAATGCTTTTGAATGACTTCACTTCTTTCGACATCACCGAGTTTCACGGTTGCTCCTATCTCTATGAAATCTTCCCCTTCCCTTATGAAATCCAATCCAAGATCCTGAAGATCGATCAGAAGAGGTATATTCACCGTTCCGAGTCTCATGAAGGTGAATCCTCCGATTATTCTCGCTCCCTTGACACTCGTCAGAAGTTCATACGCTTCTTCCAGGCTCTTCGGTCTAACGTATCGATCGATCAGTACCATCAAACCACTCCCTTCAGAAGGTGAAAAGCCTTGAGCAGGAGGTTCCTGACCAGTATCTTTCTGTATCTCTTCGTCGCCCTGAGATCCGTTATCGGCTCGATCCTTCTCATGTATTCCCTGGAGATCTCATCCACGAGGCTCTCATTCAGTTTCATTCCCTTCATCCTTTCCTCGAGATCCTCATACATCACTATCCTCGGTCCAACCGAACCGAACCCGATTTTGACATCTTCCACAACATCCCCGTTGAATCTGATCAAAAGAGCTATACTCGCTATGGATATGTTCATCGCGTTTCTTCTTCCAACTTTCTCGAAGTAATGTTCATACCCCTGCCATCTGGGTATCTCGATGGAGTAGAGGAATTCACCATTTTTCAGATCCACGATACCGGGACCTTTCACAAATTCCTTCAACTTCATCTTTCTCATCTTCGGTGCGATGACGACATCCGCATCCATGACGGTTGCGGTGAGGAGAAAATCCCCCGCGGGAGATGCGTTGCATACGTTTCCCACCGGAGTCCCGCGATTTCTTATCTGTGGTGAGCCGACCTCCTTCATCGCATCTTCGAGCAGTGGGAAATTTTTCATCACTTCCCCCATATCGAGAAGTTCGGAATAGGTTGTGTTCATAGGTATGATGA
>Ga0209410_1000293_pt1 | contig 22358 bp, 24 predicted proteins | sample Mar14436cmmetaG_FD_184135 | JGI IMG/M metagenome (GOLD analysis project Ga0209410, IMG submission 184135) | Marine hydrothermal vent microbial communities from Guaymas Basin, Gulf of California to study Microbial Dark Matter (Phase II) - Marker... ... | reverse complement strand
CATGATAGAGGCGGTAAGGATCGTCAGGAATAGGGGGCACCGAGTACGCCTCTTCCTTGCGGGACATGGTGAAAGGGAGCCCTTTCTTCGGAAAGTGGTGGAGGATTTGGATTTAGGGAAGGTTGTAACCTTTCTTGGGTATCGGGAGGACGTGAAGGATCTGTTGGCCTTCTTTGACCTCTTCCTTGTAAGCAGCAGGGAAGAAGGGCTGTCCACCTCCATCATCGACGCCTTCTTCGCAAAATGTCCGGTGGTGGCCACCGATGCGGGGGGAATCCCGGAGCTCGTTGAGGATGGAGTCACGGGATTTCTCGCCTCTGCAGGAGATCCCTCCTCTCTGGCAGAGGCTATAATAAGGGCGCTAAAAGCTCCCGATTTCACCAAAGAATTGGCGAAAAGGGCTTTCCAGAAGGCCGAAGCACATTTCACAGCAAAAAAAATGGTGGAGGAAAACTTCAAAATATACCAAAATTTCGTGACGAACAATCAGTAGGAGGAGAAGATGATCTTCCAAGAGATGCTGGACATCCTGCAAGGTATGGGGAATTACCTACCGAGCCAAACCGCTTGTATTGCTATGGGGATAGCCATCTTGCTGTTGATGTGGATCAACTTCCGTTTGGGCATGCTGGCATTGACGCTCGTGGTGTCTTATCTTTTCATTCGCTCTCTCATGTCCACAGGGGACATCTACTCCCTTAGTGTCCAGAGAATTGCTGCAGGGATCATCATCGGATTGGTGCTGCTGGTGACCAATATATATTTGATCGCGCGCCTAATTGCAGCGTGGGAAGATTGACGGCTTTGAATTGACTATCTCTTTGCGGCGATGTAAACTTTGCCTATCTCAAACTGTGTTATGAAGAACGTGAGGGGCTTCGTAGGGTCGTTACACGGGTTAGACATACGCAATCTCATACAAATGTGCACTGTTAATGGCGTCACCGGGAGGGTCAAGATCCTCGGTGGAGACCAAGAAGGGGAGATCTATTTCGATCGTGGGGAGATCGTCCACGCGGCTTGTGGGGAGTTGAAAGGAATAGAGGGGTTGAAAGCGATAATAGGTTGGGAGGGAGGGGAGATCAAATTGGAACCCGGCGTCACCCCTCCGGAAGTCACCATAGACCTGCCGTGGCAGGCCCTTTTGATGAATGCCGGAAAGATGGCGGAAAAAGGACATCCCGAAGGGGATCAGGAACCACCACGAGAGAGGAGTGCTTCTGATACCCTGCGCCAGTATGCCCTCTATTCCGAAATCCTGCGGTGGAGGGAAGTGGAGAACTGCCTCCTTTTGAACTCCGAGGGGGAAATCCTCCGCCCGTCAACGATTCCCGAAAGGATGAAAAGGTGGGCGAAGGACTTCCTCGAGATTTACAGCCATAGCACCACCTTAGCTATCGCAGGAAGCCGTTCCCTTCCTCTCTATCTGTCCGTAACTGTCGATGGTCACCATTGGCTAATAATCCCTTTGGGGGCTCATCTCCTCGCCTTGCAGGTTCCCAGGAGTTTGAACCCGAAGGAGTTACTGCTGAGGGTGACCCAAGCCTTGGGGGAGATCGAAGAGAGGCCGTAAAGATGGGAAATGATCCTTTATATGAGGTGACCAACCTTGATGGAGTGGAGGCAGCCTATGTTTTTGCACCTCCCGCTGAATTGGTGGCAAAGAGGGAGGGAGATATTCCCCCTCAAGAATTTTCCGCGAAAGAACTCAGGGATTTCATTCGATATCTCTTTGACAACGGCGGCGTCTCTGAAGTGCTGATTTGTTATCCCCAAAAGGTCTTCTTCCTGAAGATTATGGGTGATAGAGCCCTTGTAATAATGGGGAGCTCTAAAGCCAATCCGGCCCTTCTCAGGGTGGGCGTTGAAGTCCTGGAACACCGATGGAGGGAAGATGGCTTGAACAGGGTTTTCCCCAAAAGGGGAAAGAGAAGCCCTTTTAGGTTCTGGCGTTCGAGGAAGGAAGGATGATATCTGAAACCGAAGGGTGGACCCTTTACGAGGCATTACAGCACCTCTACGACGAGGGCCTTTCAGGGAGACTTCATATATATCACTGGGACGACCAGGAGGGGGTTATAGGTCTAAATAATGGATTGATAGTACATTGCCACGTGAGGGATTTAAGGGGGATGGAGGCCCTCGAGGTCATCAGGAATTGGGTCACCATCTCCATGAATTTCTTCGAAAACGTCGAGAACATCACGGTCAACATAGAAGAGGACACCGAAAGCATTCTGGCTTCCTTAGAGGAACAGGACAGGGAGATCAAGCTCTTTAGACAGCTCATCCCCAATGCAGATGCGGTCTTTGAGCTCTCGCCCGAGGGGCCTGACTCCAATATCTCCCTCACACCCAGGACATGGAAATTCCTCGCCCTGGTGAACGGACGGAACACGATAAAGGACATATGCCGCGCTTTGGGGGCGAGCGAGTTCTCCGTAATGAAAGCCCTTTACCTCTTGGCCAAAGGGCGAATCATAAGGCTTGTGGCCTTAGAGGAGATTTTGCCCGCTACGGTCAGGGAACGCTTCCTCAAGGAGATGGAGGAGGCTATGGCCCAGTATATCGGACCCATCGCCTCCATCGTAATAGATGATACCTTCAGGGAAATGGGGAAGAATCCAGAGCATATAACGAAAAACGACCTTCCCCTTATAGTGGAGAGGGTGAGCGAAAACATAGACGATGAAGGGGACAGGGTGAAATTTCAAAGTCAAATGCTTTCGTTTATCCAAAGGATATTGAAGGAGGAAGGTGCTTAACATCTTTAGGAGGAGAAAATGGCTGCAAAGGTTCGCTTCGGCATTTTCGCAAAGTTGCTGATTTTCGCCCTTTGTGTATCCCTCATCCCCCTGGGGGTCATCGTTTACATGGCCTTTGTAAACATGTCCACCATCGGACAGATGTTATTGGAAGAGGGAAAGAAAGACCTTGAAGCCTTGGGGGCCAAAGTTATCGAGGAAAAAGCTAAGAGTGTAGCTAAACAACTTGAAATATACATTAAAACTCATCCAGATAAAACAGTTGCTGACCTGCAAAAGGATGAGCTATTCAGCGCTTTGGCTGTTCAGCCCGTTGGCGAAACCGGATATACGGCGGTTCAAGACTGCGAAACGGCTGTAAACCTCTTTCACAAAAACCCAAAAATTGTAGGGCTCGACTTACACAAACTCGCCAAGAAATTTCCCAAGTTTTGGAAGATCATGGAAAGGAGCTTAGGAGGACATGATTCCTGGGGATATTATGACTGGCAAGACCCTGACGGGAAGATAAGGAAGAAATACATGTACATAACCACTGTCAATGCCAAGACTGCCGATGGGGTACGTATGGGTGTCGCGGCGACTACCTATCTGGACGAATTCTCCCGACCATGGGTTAAATGGGAAAAGACCGTGTCCACCCTGATCCAAAAGCGCATGGAGCTGTTCATTGTCATCATCGTCGTCACTGCGGCCGTAGTGGTCATCGTCAGCTTCTTGCTGGCCCGTTCCATTACGAAGCCCATCCTGTACCTCGCAAGGGTGGCTGACCAAATAAGCACGGGGAAACTTGCGACCAAGATAGAGATCTCGAGCCGAGACGAAATAGGCATCCTCATCACGTCGATGAAGAGGATGCAGAAAAGCCTTGCACTGGCTATAAAGAAACTGAAGGAGCAGCGGGCAGGGAGGAAGTAGTTTCCCCTTCACCCAATATCCTCCCTTCCCCGCGGAGGGTTGCCTCCGCGGAGGGCAGGTGTTAACCTAATCTCAGATCCATAGAGGAGTTCAGCAATGGCCTGCAAGAACGGTTATCAGCGGAAAGTCCGAGATGTATACCGTTTTATAAGCGAAAACCTTTATTTCAACCGCCCCGATATCGAAGTAAAGGGAGAGAGGTACAATTCCGCTTTGCTCTTCGGCATCCTTACGGCCATTTACGGCGGAAAGGAACTGATCATAGGGGAGCCCGGTCTGGGGAAAACCACCTCAGCGGAATATGTAGGGTGTCTGATCTACCGCTACCCTCTGGGCACTATTTGGGGCAGCGAAGTCTCGGGACATCCCGAGCAGACGGAGGAGAAGATAGTGGGGAGGCCCCACCTCGGAGAGCTCAACAGAGGAAACGAGGTGGTTGTATGGAGTAACTTCGTCCAGATCCCGGTGAAGATAGTGGATGAAATCAACCGCCTACCGGAGACGAAACAGTCGATGATCCTCGATGGGGTGGATCGCGGGAACTGGGAATACCTGAACGAGATCTTGATCAACGACGAGTACGTCCTCTTCGCTACAGCCAATTATCAGGACAAGGGCACCAACACTATTATCGCCCCATTAGTGGATAGATTTGACGTGTTGGTGGAATCCAGACATCCCGGACCGAACATAGCCCTTCAGATCGGGAGACGATCCAGGCTTGAAAACCCCCTGCGCCATCCCGACTTCGAAAGGCGCTTTCACGAGGTCCTACGGACCCAAATGCCCTATGAAGAGAAGGTCTCACGCCTTGAAGAGCTCTGCGATCTCTTCGGAGAATACCTTAAAGAGGAACTGGGCGTGGAGGGGCTGAAAAAGGAGGAAAGGCAAGAGATAAGGCGGGAGCTCGCCCGTGTCCCTGTGGACCTCGACGCAAACGCCTTCCTAAGGATGGTGCTGGCGGAGTTCTCCTTCTGTCATCGCTTCGGCCAGAAGAGGAGCGTGGAGCAATGTGCAGAAGGTTGCCACTACACAGGCTACATCTGCTATCATGTTAGAAATTGTGCATCTAACCGTCTTCCCACCTCGGTAATCGGTTACTCCCAGGCCCTAGCTTGGTTCCTCGAGGATGACGAAGTGGACATAGAGCACATCAGAACAGTACTACCTTTTGCCCTCGCCCACAGGGTTCAGTGGCGTGATTCCTACATTTCGAAGAAGGAGGGTGAGGGGAGGAACGACCCCCTGCAGATATACCTGGCCAAGGAGGCCACCGAAGAGATCTTCCAGCGGTACAACGAACAACGGGATTATCTCTTGGAGGCCCTCTCCGTGGCCTATCAGGCCTTCGAAGGGGAAGAGGTGACCCCTCTTGACGGGGACCATCCCCTTTACGAAGAGATAAAAAAGGACATTGGGAGCAAATGATGAGAAACCCCTTCGAGGAGTTCAAAGGACAGGCCACCAAGAGGAGGGAAATCCCCCTTGATCAGATCCTTCGTTCCAAGGAGGAAACCCTCTCGCAGATCTTGCGAGGCTATGAAAACCTTCTGAAGAACGAGGCGAAAGACCTCGTTTGGCTCATGCAATACAGCACCGTTATAAAAGCCTACACCATCGCTGAAGAGGGAATAAAAGGGATAGATTACACGGCCGAAGATATAGAGGAATTCTGCTATGCCTTAGATAAAACCGACCAGATCCCATATCTCATCACGGGACCAGCGGGGGTCTATATTTCAGCCCTCTGCAACCACGCCAAGGAGGACGAGATCACCCTTAGGCTCCAAGACCTCAATGTGAAGATAAACCTCCTCGGATACCGTTTGCCCGAGGGCAAGAGGCTGATCGTGGAGGGCAATGTCGGAGACTTTACGGGGATAGGTCTTGACGGTGGGGAGTTGATCGTCGAGGGGAGTGCCAAAAACTACACTGGGGCGGGAATGAAGCGGGGAAGGATAGTGGTGAAGAACAACGTCGGCTTCAACACGGGTCACGGCATGACCGGAGGTGAAATAGTGGTAGGGGGACGAATCAAAGGCCTGGGGAAGATAGTGGGCGGCAAGATCTATGAAAGGGATCACCTCATATTTCCCAGCGAGGAGATGAAGCCCTTCTTCTTCTAAGCCATGAAGGAGATCGAGGAGATCCTCAAGGAGATTTGGCCGAAGGCGAGGAAGAAACACCTCTTCCCCCAGCTTCCCATGCCGCAGGTGGTCGAAGGAGGGGAAGAGGTGGCCCTCGAGATGAAGAGCAAGCAACTTCAGATCAGCGCCTCTTTTCTCGAGGGCATGAAGGGCCTCATCAGCTTAGAGGAAGCCTTAGAGGCCGTGCTCGACCACGGGATCTCCCACTATATGTACTGCCCGTGGGATTTCCATACCCACCTCACCCTTTACAGCGAGGCCAAGAAGGCCCTAAAGGACAAACGCCTTGCCCAGAAGGCCACCTCCTATTTCATGGATGTGGTCGCCAATACCTACTGTGTAAAGGAAAGAGAGACCAAACTCCCTGAACTCTATCGCCGTCTCCCCAAGGAAGGGGTTCAGGAGATCCTGGCATCGCTCTACCAAAAGATCTGGGGGATAGACTTGGGAGTGGAGGGGGATCACAGCGAGCGGGTGAGGAGGTTAGCCCGCATACCCTACCTGGAAAAGAGGCTATGGGGGGAGAGCATAAAGAAGTTCGCCAAGGTCATCGAGGACCTCTTGGAAGAGGAGATCAAGGCCGAACAAGGACAGGACAAGAAGGTCCCCAATCCCTTGGGGGAGCATTCCCTGGACAACTACTCCCTGGAAGAGATAGATCGCGGGCTTCGTAGTTTCGCCTCCACGGTTGAGGACGTGCAGGAGTTCAAGGAGACCATAGAGGACTTGAAAGAAGAACTCAGTGAACGGGGTTATGCCATAGGCGGCATGGGACGAGGGGAGGGAAATCCCATAGATGCTGATCTGCTCTACTACATGAAACTCGCTGAAAACTACACCCTCCCCATAAGGAAACTCCCACTGGAGAAGAGCGGAGACCTTCACCCCTACTCCCATTCTCCCTGGGAGGTGGGGAAGCCCTTCCACGACATCGACCCCTGGACCAGCTTCGGCAAGATCATGCCCGGCCTAACCCAAACATGGGTGAGACGCGAAGGGGAAATCTACGGTGAAATAGAGAGCACCCCGGATTGCCTCATCATCATCGACTCCTCCGGCAGCATGACCAACCCGAGGGAGAGGCTGTCCTACGCAGTCTTGGGGGCTGCGTGCGCCTGCAACGCCTACCTCAAGAACGAGGCCAGGGTGGCGGTATACAACTTCTCGGATGCCTTTCGGGGGAATAAGCTTTTGCTGGAGTTCTCTCGGGAGCGGGAGGCCATATACAGGGCAATTTGCCGTTACTTTGGAGGGGGTACTGCGCTGGATCTGGAGGACATTGCCTATCTTCTCAAGCAGGCAGATCAGCCTGATATCTTTATCATTACCGACATGCAGATCACCAATCTGGAAAAGCTGATCGAGTTCTTCAGTGGCATTGAAAACAGGGTGACGGCGGTGCACCTGGGACACAACGTCCATACGGCCCGCTTTCGCGAAGGGCTCAAGAAGAAGCGGAACATTTCCCTCTTCCTGGTGAGGGAAAAGGAGGACATCCCGAAGATAGTCCTCGGGAAAATCGAGGAGTATTGGTCTTCCTCCCTCTAAAACCTCCTTTCAGCGTTGACACCCCTTTGGGGGTGTGATTATCTTTGTAGCGGCAAAAATAAAACAGGAGTGCAAGGGAAAGCTATGATCTTCATCCCACGGGACAAAAAGGAAAAGAAACCCATCCCCAAGTTCCTGCCTATCCTTCCACTGCGGGGCACGGTGCTGTTCCCGGAGTTGGTCCTTCCCATCATGGTCGGGAGGAAGAAGTCCGTGAAATTGATCGACGACGCCATGGAGGGCGAAAAACTCATCGGCGTCGTCACCCAACATAACTCCGAGGTCGAGGACCCAGCTCCCGATGAACTCTACACTATAGGGGTAGCCGCACAACTGGTCAGAGTGGTGAGGGAGCTGGACGGGACTCAGCGGGTGATCGTGCAGGGCCTCGAGCGGATCAGGGTGAAGAGGTTTCTCCAGTCAGACCCCTACTATGTGGCCGAGGTGGAAGTGTTGCCGGTGGAGGAGGTTTACGACGTCGAGGTAGAGGCCCTCATCCGCAACTTGAGGAGCCTCTTCCAGAAGGCCGTGGAACTGGCGCCCTACTTGAGCAACGAGCTCAAGAACATGGTGATGAACGTCAAGGACCCCAGCGTCCTGGCGGACCTCATCGCGGCCAACCTCAACATCAAGGTCCAGGAGAAACAGGAAGTCTTAGAAACACTGGATCTGAAGGCCCGGCTCAACAAGGTCCACTTCATCCTCACCCGCGAGGTTCAGATCCTGGAGCTCGGCAATAAGATCCAATCCCAAGTCAAAGAGGACATCGACCGGGCTCAGCGCGAGTACTACCTACGGGAGCAGCTTAAGGCCATCAAGCGCGAGCTCGGCGAGGTAGACGAGCACACCGCAGAGATCAAGGAGCTCAAGGAGAAGATAGAGAAGGCCCAGATGCCCGAAGAGGCGAGGAAGGCCGCTGAGAAGGAACTGGACCGCCTGAGCAAGATGCCCCCTGCCTCGGCGGAATACACGGTGGCCCGCACTTACCTCGATTGGCTGATAGAACTCCCGTGGGCAAAATCGACGGAGGACAACCTCGATATCGCCAACGCGAAGAAGATCCTCGATGAGGACCACTACGACCTAGAGAAGGTGAAGAAGAGGATCCTCGAGTACTTAGCGGTCCGCAAGCTCAAGAGGGACATGAAGGGTCCTATCCTCTGTTTCGTGGGGCCTCCCGGCGTGGGAAAGACCTCCCTTGGGCGGTCCATCGCCAGGGCTATGGGACGGAAGTTCATCCGGATCTCCCTTGGGGGCATCAGGGACGAGGCCGAGATCCGCGGACACCGCCGGACCTACGTCGGGGCCCTGCCCGGCAGGATCATCCAGGGGATAAAGCGAGCTGGGACCAACAACCCCGTGTTCATGCTCGACGAGGTGGACAAGATCGGGACCGACTTCAGGGGAGATCCGGCATCGGCCTTGCTTGAAGTACTCGATCCCGAGCAGAACCACGCCTTCAGCGACCACTACATCGACGTCCCCTTCGATCTGTCCAAGGTGATGTTCATCACCACGGCCAACATCCTCGATACCATCCCCCCCGCCTTGAGGGATAGGATGGAGGTGCTGGAACTGCCGGGCTACTCCGACGACGAGAAGCTCATGATCGCAAAGCGCCACCTGATCCCAAAGCAGCTCGAGGAACATGGTCTCACCCCCGATGATCTGGAATTTGAGGACGAGGCCATCCTCGGAATCATCCACTCCTACACCCGCGAAGCCGGAGTGAGGAACCTGGAGAGGGAGATAGCTGCCATCTGTCGGGCCGTAGCGAAGGATGTGGCCGAGGGCAAGAGAGGAAAGGTGGTGGTGAAAAAGGACATGCTCCACAAGTTCCTCGGTCCGGAGAAGTACTATCCCGAGGTGGCGGAACGGATCTTCACCCCTGGAATAGCCACAGGGCTCGCCTGGACCCCCACCGGCGGCGACATCATCTTCATCGAGGCCACCAAGATGAAGGGGGAAAAGGGGCTGACCCTCACTGGCCAATTGGGCGACGTCATGAAGGAATCGGCCCAGGCGGCCCTGAGCTACGTGCGCTCCAAGGCCAAGGAACTGGGAATAGACGAGGACTTCTACTCCAAAACGGATATCCACATCCACGTCCCCGCCGGGGCCATACCCAAGGACGGACCTTCAGCGGGGGTGGCGATGTTCGTGGCCTTGATCTCCTTGCTGACCGACCGTCCCGTTCGGAGCGATGTGGCCATGACCGGTGAAATCACCTTGAGGGGACAGATCTTGCCCGTCGGAGGGATTAAGGAGAAAGTGTTAGCGGGCAGGCGCGCGGGGATCAAGACCATCATCCTGCCCAAGCGTAACGAAAAGGACTTGGAGGAGCTCTCGGATCACGTGAAGGAAGGGCTTGAGTTCAAGTTCGTCCAGAGGATGGACGAGGTTGTGGACATCGCCTTGGTGAAGGACGGTGGCTGATGCGCGTCCTGCTCTTCGCTGGAAAGGGAGGCGTCGGCAAAACGAGCATCGCTGCCGCCACGGCCCTGGCCGCTGCAAAGAGGGGATATCGGACCATAATCATATCCCTCGACAGCGCCCACAACTTATCGGACGTCTTCGAGGTGTCCGAAGGGCTCTTCAAGGTCAAGGGGCGTCCCTACAAGGTCAGGGAAAACCTCTGGCTCCAAGAGATAGACGTCCTGGAGGAAATCCAACGTCACTGGAAGGACGTCCACGATTATATAGCAGCCCTCTTTCGAGCCTCGGGCATAAGGGAGATCCTGGCAGAGGAACTCGCCATCCTGCCGGGGATGGAGGAGGTGAGTGGCCTCCTCTACCTCAACGGTTATGCGAAAAAGGGCCTTTACGACCTGATAGTGCTCGACTGTGCCCCCACGGGGGAGGCCATACGTTTTGTAAGCCTTCCCACCATCCTCGAATGGTACATGAGGAAATTCTTCAACATAGAGAGGAAGCTGGCCAAAGTAGTGGGCCCCTTCGTGGAACGCCTTTACGATGTCCCCATGCCGGAGGACAGGTATTTTGAGGCCATCGAATCCCTCTTTAGGCGGCTGGAGGGGGTGGAAAAGCTCCTCAGCAATCCCCGAGTCACCACCGTAAGGCTGGTCACCAATCCCGAGAAGATAGTCATGAAGGAGACCCAGAGGGCCTTTCTCTACTTCTCCCTTTACGGACTGTGTGTGGACGGTGTGGTGATCAACAAAGTCTTTCCTCCGTCCCCCAGGAACCAGTTTCTAAAGGGGTGGCGTTCTCTACAAGAGGGCTATATTTCGGAGTTTGAGAAGTACTTCTCCCCTGTTCCCATCCTCCAACTCCCCCTCTACGAGCAAGAGGTGCGAGGGATGAAGTCTCTGGAGAGGCTCGCCGAAGACCTTTACGGAGGGAGAAACCCCCTCGAGGTCTTCCACCGAGACCCCCCTTATCACCTTACAAAGGTCGACGGCCGATATGAATTGCGGGTCCAGCTCCCCTTTGTGGAGAAGGGGGAGATAAATTTGAGCAAAAAGGGGGATGAGCTTATAATCAAAGTAGGGGTCTTCAGACGCCATGTCCTCTTGCCCAAGAGGATGGCGGTTTTTGAACCCCAAAAGGCGAAGATCGAGGGGAAGGTCCTTATCATAACCTTCGGAGGAAGGGAAGATGGCAAGAAAAAGAGGAGCTAAAAAGGCCATCCCTCCCTGTCCCCTTGCTGCCCTCATGTTCAAGGCCCGGGAGCTCAGGGAGAGACACTCTCCCTTCTGGGAACACCTCACCAGGGCACGGATAGAGCTCTTGGAGGCCTTCAAGTCCCTCATAGACGAGCGCATCGAGAAACTGAGGACCGAGGGGAAGGAGGGAGAGTTGACGAAGATCGAGGTCGAATGAAGGGGTGAGGACCGTCGTCGTCATCCCAGCGCGCTACGGATCCCGCCGCCTTCCCGGTAAGCCCATTATCCCTTTAAAGGGAAAGCCCCTCGTTCAATATGTCTATGAAAACGCCCTCGGCTCCATGGCTCAAGAGGTATTGGTGGCCACGGACGACGAGCGCATCCGTCAAGTGGTAGAGGGATTCGGGGGAAAGGCAGTTATGACCTCGCCCGATCATCCCTCGGGGACCGATCGCGTTGCCGAAGTCGTGAAGGACCTCGATGCAGAGGTAGTGGTGAATCTGCAATGCGATGAACCCCTCCTCGAGGCCCGATACATCGACCTGTTGATCACGGCCTTTGAAAGACCGGAGGTGGAAATGGCCACCCTTGTGGCCCCTCTGGATCCCGATGGGTGGCAGGACCCCGCTACCGTGAAAGTAGTCAGGGATCTTAAGGGATTTGCCCTCTATTTCTCGCGAGCATCCATTCCCTTTCCCCGCGATGGATCGCCTCTGAAAGAGGGGGTATACTGGAGGCACGTAGGGGTGTACGCCTATAGAAAAACCTTTTTGCTCACCCTCGCCTCTTTACCCCCCACCCCTTTGGAGGAAGAGGAAAAACTCGAACAACTACGAGCCCTTGAACACGGTTTCAGCATCTACACCATTGTCTGTGACTACTCCGCCCCCGGAGTGGATACAGAAGAAGACCTCCGAAGGGTCCTCTCCCTGCTTCCTTAGACTTATTCGCCTAAATTATTCTCCGTATCCCAGTTTTTGGGAAGCTTTAACCCCTGCCTCCTTCAAGAGAGGGAGGATCTCCTTCTCGATCCTCTCATCGGGGACCCGGAAGACGGGGGCCTGAATAGATATACCCGCCACCACCCTCTGGGTGTAATCCCTTACGGGCACAGCTACACACTTCACCCCCTCCTCATATTCCTCGTCGTCGATGGCATATCCCCTCTCCCTCACCTCCTCAAGATGCTTCAGGAACGCCTCCTTATCGGTGATGGTGTTGGGGGTGAAGGCCTTCATATTCTTCCAGTCTACGCTCTTCTCTATCTCCGACTCGGACTTAAAGGCGAGCTGCACCTTGCCGATGGCGGAGGCATAAACCGGCAGCCGCCAGCCAGCCCGGCAAGCCACCCGCACCATTCTCTTTGCCTCTACCACGTCCAGGTATACCACCCATTGCTGCCTGACCACGCCGAGGCCCGCGTTCTCGTTACACTTCTGCACCAACTCTTCGAGGATGGGCCTCACCTGTTTGATAAGGCTCATCCTCCTCAGGTAGTTCTGACCGAGCTCGAGGCTCTTCAGCCCCAAGCGGTAGTTCTCGGTCTCCTTGTTCTGCTCCACGTAGCCCTTGGACTCAAGGGTGGCCAAAAGCCTGAAGATGTTGTTTTTGTGGAGGTTGAGCCTACGGCTCAACTCGGTCACCCCCAGTTCCCCTCCCTCGTTGCTCAGCTCTTCCAACAGGTCCAGGGCATTGGCCACGGACTTGATCATGTAACTGGACTTCTCGCGCTTCGCCATTTTTCACCTCCACAGGAACCTAAACTAATTTTCGTTTTTTTCCGACCACTTGTCAAGCAATTGTGGAGAGACTTCTTCTACAAAAACAAAACCCCCTCTCCGAGAATTTTCAAACTATGTTTCACTAACTTGGACAATTTTCCTACTGCAGTCCGCCCGTCGATGTGTTAAGTTATAATTAAGGAGAGATAAAAACTCAATTTAAAGGAGGAGGGAAAATGGAGGTCTTGGAGAGGGTAAAGGACTACGCCGCGAGGAAGGTGATCGAACAGATCGTCGCCCACCTGCGGCGGGTGGACGACAGCCGCATCCTTCAGATGCTCTCCCTGGCCAAGAAGCTGACCACCGACCCGGAGGTGAAACACGCTATCGACGGGATCAGGGACTTCATCAAGTCCGATCATCCAGCAAAGCAGCTCTTCTATCGTGTCGTCGATTATCTCCCTTATGAGAATCTCGTAAAGATCTTCTGGACCCTTTTCAACAATGCATGGTTTGTGGGAGGGAAGAAGCGCGATGCCTTCGAGAAGGAGCACGGCTATCGCCCGCCCTTCGTCCTCATCCTAAGCCCTACCATGCGATGCAACCTCCGCTGCAAGGGCTGTTACACCCTTGGTTACGGCCGGAAGCACGAGCTGCCGTGGGAGGTGGTGGACAGGATCCTGAGAGAATGCGAGGAGCTCGGTATCTACTTCATCACAGTGCTCGGCGGCGAACCGCTCATGTATCCTCACCTTTTCAGGATGCTGGAGGAACACCCTGACATATTCTTCCAGGTCTACACCAACGGCACTCTGGTCACCCGGGAGGCGGCAGAGCGTTTTGCCGAGGCGGGAAACGTACTGGTGGTCATCAGCATCGAAGGGGACGAAGAGGAAACCGACAGCTGGCGAGGCAAAGGAGTATATCGCAGGATCATGAATGCCTTTGAACACCTTAGGGAAGCGAGGGTCCTCATCGGGACTTCCTCGACGGTCACCAGGCAGAACGTCGAGCGGGTTTCCTCCTTCGAATTCGTGGACAAGATGATCGAGCTGGGATCCTTCGTGCAGAACTATTTCCTCTATGTACCTGTGAATGGAATGGCGGACTTCTCCCTCATGGTTACCCCCGAGCAGCGTGACCTGTTGCGGCGGCAGGTCATCGCCATAAGGAACACCCGTCCCATCTTCGTCCTCGACTTCTGGAACGACGGTCCTTATGTCGAGGGCTGCATCGCCGCCGGAAGGCGCTACATGCACATCAACGCCAAAGGTGATATCGAACCATGTGTGTACACCCATATAGCGATGGATAACATCTACCAGACCACCATCGCCCAAGCGCTGAACAGCCCTCTCTTCCGCGCCATAAGGGCCAGGCAGCCTCACAATCCCAACCACCTGCGTCCATGCATGATAATCGACAACCCCCATGTCCTCCGGGAGATCATTGCTGAGACCAAGCCGTACTTCACCCACCCCGGTGCGGAGGAGATCTACACGGAGAAAAAGGCCCTCATGGATGAATACGCGGCCAAATGGGGGGAGCTGGCGGACCGCATCTGGAGGACCGAATACAGGAACGGCAAGCGCATCGTAGACTACTGGCCTGAGGAAGAGGGAACCAGGGTAGCCATCTGTGGCAGCATAGGCGGCGCCGAATGAGGGTCCTGCTTCTGCAGTCTCCTACCAGGGCCCAGGGGTTCGGCGAAATGATCAGGGCAGAACCCCTGGGCCTCGAGATGCTGGCGGGAGGGCTCAGGAAAGGGGGACACGAGGTACGAATCCTCGATCTGAGGATCGAAGGAAGAAGGGCCCTTCAGCAGGCCCTCCAGAGTTTTAGGCCTCACCTCTGTGGCATTAGTTGCCCGTGGACGATAGACCATCCGGTGGTCCACCGACTCGCTTCGACGCTGAAGGAGGCCAATCCGGACATCTTCGTGGTCGTAGGGGGAATTCATGCCTCCCTCTGTCCCCAAGAATTTCAGCCACCGTTGGACGGTGTGGTGGTAGGGGAAGGGGAGGAAACCATAAGGGAACTCGCCGAGGGGCTGGAGGGGGGCGTAGCCTTAGAAGGGGTGAAGGGACTATTCCTGCCGGAGGACCCAAGGACCTTCTCCGCCCGCCCTCTCATAGAGGACCTTGACACTTTACCCCTCCCCTTCAGGTTGCGTTATGGCAAAGGGGCGGGTTACTACATGGGCTTTCAGCGTCCCCTCGCCCTGGTGGAGACCTCCCGCGGATGTCCCCATAGGTGTTCCTTCTGCGCCGTATGGCCTTTCTATCGCGGTACTTACCGGGCCAAGAGCCCGGAAAGGGTGGTGGCCGAGCTCGAGAGCATCTCCGATCCCTTTGTACTGTTTGTGGACGACAACTTCTTGGCCGACGCCCCCCGGGCCGAGGAGATAGCGCGCCTTATAGAACGCCGAAGACTGAAAAAGCGCTATACCTTCCAAGCCCGTGCGGACTCGATCCTGCGCCACCCAGACCTCCTCAAGCGGTGGAAGGCCATCGGATTGAAGGCGATCTTCGTAGGCCTCGAAGAGGTCACCGATGAAGGTTTGAGGAAGATCGGCAAGGGATGTTCGGTGGAGGTCAACGACCGCGCCTTGGATCTCCTAAAAAAGCTGGAGGTTGAGGCATGGGCATCCTTCATAGTCGATCCCTCTTTCGGGGTGGAGGACTTCCAACGCCTCAGAAGTTACATCCGTTCAAGGGGGGTAACCAACGCGAGTTTTTCCGTATTGACGCCATTGCCAGGGACAAGGCTCTATGAGGAGAAGAAAGGAGAACTGACAACCCTTGATTACAGGCTTTTCGACATAGCCCACGCAGTGTTACCCACGAAATTGCCTTTGGAACGTTTCTATGTTGAGTTCTGCTCTCTGTATCGAACTACCTACTCCAGCTGGAAGCTCATCGCTGAGGGGTTCGGCGCCTGGCTCAGGGGGTTCCCCCTCCCCACCCTCCTCAAGATGCTGGCTTCGGCGAAGCGGTTATCCACCCCCTCCTACTATATGCGTGCTCATCTACAGGGGGCATCCCTCCAAAGGGTCAACTCCCTTCCTTCAAGACGATCCGCTCCTCTGCCAGGTCGAGCCTCTTGAACGAGGCCCTCACCGTCCTCTGTTCCCCGAAGATGTTGACCATGTAGATCTTGCCGTCCTCAGGCCGCAGGATGTAGACGGCCTCGAGCAACAGCTCCTCTTCTCCATCCCTCTCCAAGTACACGTTGGCCTCACACATCCAAGACCTCCTTGAGGACCTTCTCCACCAGCTCCTCGACGTAGTGAGGAAGGGGTTCCCTCCTCACCCCCAGCACCATAACCCGTTCCTGGGTAAGGGGGAGGAGGATCTTCAAGGCAGGACTTGAGGAAATGGCCTCTGCCATCCTCGGGGTGAGTTCCCCCATCATGGCGTTAGCCATGATGATGCTCAGGGGACCTATGATGACGTCGGCATCCTTCACCGTCCAACAGATGGCATTTTCTCCGCTCGCTCCACGGTTGGCTCTGGCCTTCATCATGGCAGCGGTGGCAGCAGCGTTGGTCCCCAAGGCTATAACTTCCACCCTCTCCTCAAAGACCTCCCTTATCTTCTTGACGATCAGACTGCCTATCCCACCGCCTTGGCCATCGATGACGCATATCCGCGGTCTCTCCCTCACACGTCACCCCTCCCGCTCTATCTCCCCCGTCATGGGCACAAAGACTACCCCTGTGATCATACGCTGTTCAAACTCGTCACCGTCTTTGGCTATCAGGACGAGGGACTGAAAGAAAGGGTCCCTCCCCAAAGGGAGCACCATCCGCCCCTTATCCTTCAATTGTTCCAACAGCCTCTCCGGTACGCGGGGAGCGGCACAGGTGAGGATGATGGCATCGAAGGGGGCGGCTTCAGGCCAGCCGAAAGAGCCGTCTCCCTGGCTCACGTGGATGTTGTCATACCCCAGGTCCCTCAGAAGTTCCTCCGCCCTTTTCGCCAAGGAGGGGACGATTTCTATCGTGTATACCTCACCTGCCAGCTCAGCGAGGATGGCGGCCTGATACCCAGAGCCGGTCCCTATCTCGAGGACCCGCTCCCCCCCCTTCAGTCCCAAAGCCTCGGTCATGAGGGCGACGATGTAGGGCTGGGAGATGGTCTGCCCCTCCCCAATGGGGAGAGGCCTATCCTCGTATGCGGCGTCCCTATATTCCGGGGGGACGAAGAGGTGTCGGGGGACTTTTCTCATGGCTTCGATAACCCGCCGATCCTTTATCCCGCGGGCCTCTATCTGATATTTGACCATGGCCTCGCGTTCCGCCTCGAAACCATTTGCCCTTTTAAACAGCATAACTCCTATCCCAAGGAAGGCTAAAGGCCGTCTCCACGACCATCCAGGAGATACTCCCTTTTTACGTTCCCCAGAGCATGAAACACGTTCCCTTTTATCCTGCGGTCCCGGCGGAACAGCTCTTGAAGCCAGGCCCTAACCTCCGCCCTTTTGGTCCTGCCCCGAGTCGGACATCCCTCTTCCATCACCGGCAAACGGTGTTGTCGTGCAAAGGCTGCCACCTTGTCCTCGTCCACCAAGGCCAGGGGCCTTATAATGGTGAGCTTCCCCCCGAAGAGCTCCTGTCTCGGAACCATGGTGCTTATCTCGCCCGAGTAGAGTACATTCATAAAAAAAGTGACGATAATATCGTCTTTGGTATGACCCAAGGCCAGTTTGTTACAGCCGAGCTCTGAGGCGGTCTGAAAGAGCACCTTACGTCTCATTCGCGAGCACATAAAACAGGGAACTTCTGGATTGTCATCGCGGTGGGCTCTGAGGCCTATCTGGGTGCTCTTGACGATCAGCTCACAATCGTGCTGGGAGGCGAAATCCCTCAAGCGCTCTAAGTCCAATCCCCCAAAGCCGAGATCCACCGTTACAGCACGGAGTTCATAACGTGTGGGGACCACCTTGCGGCGCTCGGCCAGGATCTTCAGTAAAACCAGGCTATCCTTCCCCCCCGACAGACCCACCAGGACCCTATCGCCATCCCTGATAAGGTCGAAGTCACAGATGGCCTTCCCCACAAGGCGCCTTATCCGTTTGTCGAGATAGCTCCCCATGGCCTCAGAGCATCCCCTTCAGAGGACATCCCTCGCACCTCGCCTTGGGGCGGCAATGGGTCTTGCCGAGTTTCACCAGCAGGGCATGGTATTCCTTGAACAGCTCCACGTCCTTGGGCAGCGCCTCCATGAAGATGCTCTGGATCTCCTCGTAAGGGGCACCGTCCCTGACGAGCCCATGACGGCCTAAAGCCCTCCTCGTGTAGGCATCCACCACAAAGATGGGCTTTTCACACGCGTAAAGCAAGATGCTGTCGGCGGTCTCGGGACCAATGCCTTTGACCCTGAGGAGTTTGGGTCGGAGTTCCTCGAGCGGCTTAGAGGCCATTTTCTCGACGCTGCCCTCGAATTCTTCAAGTAGGAACTCCACCACCGCCTTTAGCCTTTCGGCCTTCACCCTAAAATAACCCGCCGGTCTTATGAGCTCCTGGAGCTCGCGCTGCTGCATCTCGGCGATGCGTTGAGGGCTTAAGGCCCCTCCTCCCTTGAGGTTACGAAGGGCCCTCTCCACGTTTCCCCACGCCGTGTTCTGAGTGAGGACCGCCCCCACGATGACCTCAAAGGGGGTCTCGGCGGGCCACCACCCCTGAGGACCAAATTTTTTGTACAACTCCTCGTAAATCCTCAGGAGGACCTCCTTTGAAACCATCTCCCCGGGGAAAGCTAACACATATTCTGCCTTTTTTCCACGCGGGAACCTTGAAGGAGCAAGTATGCCATGTTATTTACTCAGTTAAATGGACATCAGACAGCTGGAAAGCCTCTGCAAGGTGGCCGAACTCGGAAGTTTCTCCCTCGCTGCAGAAGCCCTATTCCTCACCCAGCCCACCGTAAGCGCTCACATTCAAGCCTTGGAGCGGGCTTTGGGTACGAGGCTCTTCGACAGGATGGGAAAAAGGGTCGTCCTCACCCCCGCGGGAGAGGTCATCTATCGTTATGCCCGCCGCATTCTCTCCTTGCGGGAGGAGGCCCTGAAGGCCTTAAGGGGTATGGACAACCTAAAGGGTGAGCTCGACATCGCTGCTAGCACCATTCCAGGGGAGTACTTCCTGCCGCGGATGATCGCCTCTTTCACCAGGGGGAGGACCTCTTTGAAGGTCAAACTCACTGTGACCGACTCCCAAGGGGTGATGGGCTTGATCTCAAAGGGGCTGGCGGAAATAGGGCTGGTGGGCATGAAGGGAGGGGAGGAACGCTTGGCTTTCCAACCCCTTCTCAAAGATAGGGTCATAATGGTCGTCTCCTCCTCCCATCCCTTGGCGGGAAGGCAGATAGAGTGGCAGGAATTGGTGAAGGCCCCGATGGTGACCAGGGAATACGGCTCAGGCACTCGCCGGACCTTCGAAAGGGCCCTGCGCCAAGCGGGGTTTAACCCCTCCCGCTTGAGGATTGTCGCCGAATTTGGGTCGAGTTCCGCCGTAAAGGAGGCGGTCAAGGCGGGCCTTGGGGTGGGGGTCATCTCCGATATGGCCGTGAGGGACCGCTTGGGCGGTGAGATTTCAGAGGTAAGGCTAAAGGGGCTCGGAGAGATATCCAGGACCTTTTACCTGGTCCTCCGCAAGGGCAAGACCCTTTCCCCCGTTGCAGAACGCTTCGTGGAGTTCGTCCGTTCGGGAGGGCGATGGACCCAGGACTGAAGGAATTCATGCGGAAGCCCCTCGTGAAGGCTATGGCGCTGTCGGCAGCCTTCCACTTGGCTATACTGCTAGCAGTAGAAGGCCAGCAGCTTCTGAAGCCCCCCAAGGAGGTCATCCTCCAGGTATCCCTCGTGCCCACCCCACCCCCCAAGCTCAAAAAGCGCACCGTCAAGAGAAAAGCGAAAAAACGAACATCCAAAAAGGCCACGGCGAAAAAAAGTAGGCCTCGAAGGAAAAGGGTCGCCGTGGCCAAGCTCCGCAAAAAAATCAGGGAAGATCCGGAGCAACGGCGGCTCCGCGCCATAAAGGAGATAGAAAAGAGGGTAAAGGAGCGAGAGGAAAGGGTCCAAAAGGGAGTGCTCGATATCTATCTGGCCCAATTGAGGGAGCGAATCAGGGCCTTTTGGGCCATACCCGATGTGCTTTTGAAGGAGGGGGTTAAGGCGGTAATAAGGGTCAAGATAGACGGGCAAGGGCGGTTACTTCTGGCGAAGGTAGAGGAGAGCTCAGGCGACCCCAACTTCGATCGGTCAGTCCTACAGGCGCTTTACAAAGCCGAGCCCTTCCCTCCGCCCCCCGGGGGGAAACCTATGGAGGTGGGCCTTGTCTTTCGTCCGTAAAGCATTATTGATGGTTGCCCTTCTGCTGATGGAGGTGGGCACGGCGAGGGGCATCGTCTACATCGAGGTGGATTCCCCTCAGCTACGCCTCTACAAACTCGCCTTTCCCAGAGTGGTGGCAACAGGTCCCCCGGAGAGGGAAACGGCAGAGGGGATAGACGGGCTGCTCTCACGCGATCTCGAGATCGCCCACCTCTTCGAACTCCTCCCCAGGGAGGAGTTGCCCCAGAGGGGATTTTTCCTCACGCCCCAGCAGGTGGACTACGGGGCTTGGAGGGATACCGGTGCTGAGTTTCTCCTCTCCGTGGGCTATGAGCTCCGGGGCAGCACTTTAGTTTTGGCCTTTCATCTATACGACTGTGCGCAGGGCCGCCCCATCGGGGGTAGGCGCTACCGCAGCCTCAGGACCGCCTGGCAGGAGATGGTCCACAGGTTGATGGACGACCTCTTGGAAATGCTCACGGGAAGACAGGGGTTCTTCACGAGCAGGATCGCCTTCGTCAAGACCGCCTCCAGGGGCCTTAAGGAGATCCACCTCATCGACCCCGATGGCGGCAGGAGGACTCCCCTGATAAGGAACGGCTCCATCAACATCTCCCCGGCCTGGTCCCCTGACGGCAGGAAGCTACTCTTCACCTGCTTCAGGCGGCGAAACCCCGACCTCTATGCGGTGGACCTCTCCAACGGGAGGGTAAAGATCCTCTCATCTCGCCCAGGGCCCAACGCCGCCGGGGCTTGGTCCCCCGATGGGCGTTGGATCGCCCTCATGATGCGCGGCAGGTCAGGGACGGACCTCTTCCTCCTACCTGCCCGTGGGGGCAAACCCCAGCGCCTCACCGACACCCCCGAAAGCGAAACCTCCCCCACCTGGTCTCCGGACGGCAGGCGCATAGCCTATGTCTCAGACCGCACAGGGAGTCCCCAAATTTACGTCATGGACCTTAGGACCCGGAGGAGCAAGCGCATAACCTTCATAGGAGGATACAATTGCTCCCCTGCCTGGTCACCGAGGGGGGAGTGGATCGCCTTCTCAGGACGCTGGGAGGGGAGGTTTCGGATCTTCCTCGTCCGCCCGGACGGAAGCGACCTCAGGGTGATAACGTCGGGGATCGGCAATCACGAATCCCCCTCTTGGGCCCCCGATGGAAGGCATATCGTCTTCTCGTCCGACGCCAGGGGGAATTACGACCTTTACATCACCACTGTAGAAGGGGCTGGCCCCTGGAGGATAACCTCCACGAAACAGGACGAAACGGAGCCCGCCTGGTCACCCTTGCTAAGCCGATGAGCTCTCCCTCGATCCAGATGGATGCAACGGCAGTATCCACTGCATCATGGAGTCGTAATCCTTATCCGAAGGGGATAAACACCGGTCTTTACCCTTTCGGCCTTTCGCGGTAAACTGGCCGCCAAAAGACAAAGGAGGAAGGGGATATGAAAAAGGTGGGCGTGGGCATATGCATGTTGCTGCTCCTAGTCGCCTGTGCAAAAAAGCAAGTGGTCACTGAAGCACCACCCACCCCCCCTCCTTCCCAGGTGAGGGAGGAAGGGGTACAAGAAGGCCCATCTGTAGCGGAGGAAACCCTGAAGCCGGTCAAATATCCAGGCATCCAAGGCGAGGTCATGGAGACGCCTCTTCTGAAGGACATCCACTTCGATTTCGACCGTTACGATCTTCGCCCCGATGCCAAGAGGATATTGGCCGAGAACGCCCGGGTGTTGATGGAACATCCCACTTGGAAGGTCCAGATCGAAGGGCATTGTGACGAACGGGGCAGCAACGAATACAACCTGGCCTTGGGGGAGAAGAGGGCCAGAAGCGCCATGAACTACTTGATAAAGCTCGGCATCTCCCCCGAGAGGCTCTCCATCATAAGTTACGGTGAGGAAAGGCCCTTGGACCCACGCCATTGTGAAGAGGCCTGGGCCAAAAACCGCCGGTGCCACTTCGTAGTGATAGAGAGATGAAGGTCTCGTGGTTGATCATCCCCCTAATCCTCCTCTGGGGGTGCGCCACTACAGAGGATGTGAGCTACGTCCAACACCGCCTTTTCCTGGTCGAGGAAAAGGTTGAAAACCTCGCGAAACGGGATGATGCCTTCTCGCGAGAACTGAGGCAGACCCGGGCCGATCTCGAGACAGATATGGAGGCCCTCAAAGGGGAGATAAGGGCCTTGAGGGAGGACCTCAAGGAGAAGGGCCAACTCCTGGAGGAGCTCTACAAGAGGATGGAGGGGTTGGAGAAGGAGATCGCCTCCTTAAAGCCCACCGTAACGGCCT
>Ga0209410_1000292_pt1 | contig 22374 bp, 17 predicted proteins | sample Mar14436cmmetaG_FD_184135 | JGI IMG/M metagenome (GOLD analysis project Ga0209410, IMG submission 184135) | Marine hydrothermal vent microbial communities from Guaymas Basin, Gulf of California to study Microbial Dark Matter (Phase II) - Marker... ... | reverse complement strand
TTCCCGATCCCCACCCCCACCACCCCGGGGAGCCGGAGGAGCTCTTCGCGATGGCGTGCCAATACCTCCTGGGCTTTCATTTCCGCAGCGCCTCCACGGCCCGCTCCAAAGCCATCCCCCGGGAGCCCTTTATCAGGAGCAACGTGGGGGACCCCCGCAGGGCTTCCCGTATCCTGGGGAGGAGTCGGCCAAGGTCCTCCGCTGCGTCGCCTTCCCCATTCCAATGGGAGAAGGCCCGGGACGCCCGGGGGCCCACGGCGAACAACGTGTCCACCCCTACTCGGGCCGCGTATTCCACTACCTCGCGGTGGTAGCGATCCTCTTCCGGGCCCAGCTCCAGCATGTCACCGAAGAGGAAAGCCCGTCGCCGGGCCGGGAGGGCCAAGGACATCAGGACCTCCAACGCGGCCTTGACGGTGGGGGGACTGGCGTTGTAGCAGTCGTCCAGGATCCACCCGAACCAGGTAGGGATGAGGTGGAGCCGGTGGGGTAGGGGCTCCACCTCCGCGAGGGCCGGGACCGCCGCCTCCAGGGGTACGCCCATGGCCCAGGCCAAAGCCAGTGCCCCACAGGCGAGCACGGCCACATGCTCCCCCAGAAGCTTCAGCCGGACCTTGTAAGAGCCGGCGGGGCTGTGGAGGGTGAACCTCACCCCTTGGGGATCGTGGGCCACGATTTGGGCAGGGAAAAAATCGGCCTCGGGGCTCGTTCCGAATCGCAGGCAAAGGGCCTGACACAATTCCACGCGGCGGAGCTCGTGGTAGTCCCATGCCAGGGCGAGGATCCCCTCCTCGGGCAGACATTGGGCGAGCTCCCATTCCGCTTCCACCACGTCCGCCAGCGTCCCCACCGTTTCCAGATGTTCTTCCCCGATCCCGGTGATGATCCCGGCCCAGGGGTCCACCAGCTCGCACAGGGCCCTTATGTCGCCCCGCTTGTTCATCCCCAGCTCGAAGATCGCCACTTCCGTCTCGTCGGGTACGGAGAGCATGGCGATGGGGACCCCGATCTCGGTGTTGTAGTTCCATGGGGTCCGATAAACCCGGAACCGGGTGCGGAGGGCCGCTGCCAAAAGCTCCTTGGTGGTGGTTTTGCCGAAGGAGCCCGCCACTCCCACCGTGGGGATGGCGAGCTGCCCCCGGCGCCACTTGGCCAACTCCCACAGGGCCCGCTCCACATCCTCCACCACGATCAGGTTGTGGCCGGCGCCGGGATCCCGAGCCACCAATGCCCCAACTGCCCCCTTGGAGAAGGCTTCCTCCACGAAGTCGTGGCCGTCGTGGCGCTTACCCACCAACGCCACGAAGAGATCCCCGGGACGCACGAGGCGGGAATCACAGCTTGCGCCCGAGGCCTTAAACGGCGGCCGGGGGCGGAGGACCTCCGCCCCCAATACCCTAGCCGCCTCCCTCAGATCCCACATCTTGTCCCTCCCCTTCACCAATCGGCGGTTCCCGGGAAGGACGAGGGGGTTCCTCCCGTACCAGAGGGATGAAGACCCGATCCTCGCCGTAAACGTACCGCATCCCCATCTGCTGGGAAACCGAATCCACCCCGTAAAGCAGGGATTGGCCTATCGCGTCCGACATGGGATCCAAGGCGAATAGCTCCACGGTGATGGTGTTGAAGGAGGGTATCCCTCCCAGGTAATCCAGGAGATCCTCGAGGGACTCGAATAAGGGGGGCTTTTCCCCGCTTTCCAAGGGTCGCGGTCCTCCATACGCCCGCAGCTCCACGTAATCGCCGTAGACGTCGGCAGGGATGGTGAGCTTTCCGTGAAGGGATTCGATCTCGCCGCGCCATGTGCGGACATAAAGGTCGAAGGAGACGGTCTCGCCAGGGGCGTAAACGTCCTTCTCGGGCACAAGCCCCAGGATCTCCACCGCCCTCAACTCATCCACCGCCGTCACGGAGAGCTTTACCCCGGTTATCTCGGGGTCCTCGAACTCGTTGTACTCGAGGATCATGTAGATCAGGGCAGCCTCCAGGGGGACCAAGGCCGCGATATCCTCGGTGGACAGGTAGACGTTCTGGCGCACGAAGGGCCAGGGCATGTTTTCCCCTTCGATGGTGAACCTGACCATGGCCGTCCCCTGGCCGATCCGATCCAAGGTCCGGTCCATCGCCTCCAGGCCCGCGATGTAGAGGAGCAAAGGGCTAAGGCGCGGCTCATCCACCATGCGGCAGCGGAGGTATTCGGTGTGAAGCTCGGTGTGATCGGAGACATGGTAGAGGAGGTCCACCCCTCGGGGATCAAGGCCCACCACCCCGCCGATTCCGGCCCAGCGATCGGCGTAGATCCCCCCCACCGTCTCCTCCAACACCCCGAGCTTGAAGGGCGCGTCCAGGGCGGCGAAGGTGTCGATGATCCGTGCTTTGGTGAGGAAATAACGTGATCGGCCGGAAAAGAGGAAAGGATGTCCGAAGGCTACGAGATTATCCCCTTCCCTAAGGGTCACCGTACCCAGGGCGCCCAGCCGCAGGTCACCATCCACGAGCCCCACCCCCACAGGGGCGCCGGGGACGAAGTCCAGGGTCCGGGAAGGTGTCTGCTCGCCTCCGATGGGGGTCTGGAGGAACCTGGTGATCCCGTAGCTCCCCAGGCCCGCCACTTCGCGTTTCCAGGGGGGCAGGAACGCCCACAGGTAACCGAAGGCTGAAAAATCTTGGAAATCCAAGCCCTCGCGGAGGAACCCCAGTGCCCGAGAGGAAAACCCGCTGTAAATCACCGGTACGCTCACCGGCATGACGTATAGCACCCCATCCGCCAAAGTAGTAGGAGCTTTCTCCACGAACTCCACCCGCTCGATGGGCAAGCTCCCGTGGAACCCTCCCTCACTGTAAAGGCCCTGCTCCAACTCTTCCAAGATCTCGAGCATCGGTTCGATAGGGGTAACGAGGCCTAAGGGGCGTTCGGGTTCGGCCGCCCAGAGGGCGGTGCGCGACAACGCTCCGGCGAGCTTCCCTTCAAGATAAACGGGGCTCCCAGACATCCCCTGGGCGATCCCCCCGGAGCGCTCCACCGCGTCCCCATACGCCCGCACCACGATGAAATCATTCTCCACCCCGGGCTCATCGATTATCCCTACTACCTCCACCTCGAACCGGGAGATCTCGTCTCCGGCCACCACCGTGAGCCCGTAACCTTTCATCCCCACTTCAACATCCCCAAAGGGCAGGATCTCTTGGGCCCACATCTCGGTTGTAGCCGCAAGGATAACCGCCAAAATGAAAGCGTTCCTCATCGTCCCTCCTCGGCCAGGGAAACCACAAGCTCGGCACCTTCCTCCATGGTCTCCACCGGTCGCACGCCGGCCTGGGAAAGGATCCGGCGCCCTTCTTCCTCGTTGGTGCCGGTGAGGCGTACCACGATGGGAACCCTGGTGCCCCCGGCCCCCTCGATCAGACCACGGGCCACCTCATCACAGCGGGTGATCCCCCCGAAGACGTTCACGAACACCGCCCGTACCCGCTCGTCCCCGAGCACGAGCTCCACCGCGGCCCTGACCCGCTCGGCCCGGGCTCCGCCCCCAATATCCAGGAAGCACGCGGGTTTTCCGCCGGCTTGGGAGACGAGGTCAAGGGTGGCCATCACCAACCCTGCCCCGTTCCCGATCACCCCGATGTCCCCTTCCAGACGCACGTATGAGAATCCGGCCTCCCGGGCAACGCGCTCGATGGGATCTCCGGCAACCGCCCCGAGCTCGGCGAACTTGGGATCGGGGGAGTGGTCCTCGTCGATGATCACCTTAGCATCCAGGGCCAGAAGTCCCGCCGGCGTCTCGGCCAACGGGTTTATCTCCACCAAGGTGGCTTCATAATCACGGAAAAGTTCATAGAGCTTCAGAGCGATCCGGGAGAGGTCCTTGCGGAGTCCGGGGGGAGCGATGCGAAAGAGGCGGCGCAGCCTGAAGGGAGAAGGTCCCTCCAAGGGGGGTATGTGTTCCCGGGCCACCGCCTCCGGTTTGGTGCACGCCACCTCCTCTATCTCCACTCCCCCCTCGGGGGAGTAGATCATCACCGGGGTACGGCGGGCCCGGTCGATGGTGATGCCCAAGTAGTGTTCGGCTCGGATCTCCACCGCCTCGGCCACGAGCAGGCGCTCGACCTCGATCCCCTTGATCTCCGAGCCCAAAAGTTCCGCGGCGACCCGCTCGGCCTCTTGGGGCGAGGGGGCGATCCTTATTCCCCCAGCCTTCCCCCGCCCGCCTACCGGGACCTGGGCCTTTAGTACCACCGCGCTCCCGAGTCCCGCCGCCACCCGTCGGGCGGCGGCGGGGTCGTCCACCACTTCCCCACAGGGAACCGGGATTCCGTACCGCTGGAATAACTCACGTCCTTGCCATTCCAGAAGCTTCATTTCCCTCCTCCCTTTGGCAAAGGATATCCCCTGCCAACCTTCGCTACCAACGGACAAACGGCCGCCCGAATGCGGCCATTTGCCGTTCGTTTGCGGATTTTCGTCGCTTTTGATATACTGGGACGAGGTGGCTCCGAAATGACCGCACATGAGTACGACGTCCATTCAATTAAGGTCCTGGAGGACATGGAGGCGGTGCGCCGCCGGCCGGGGATGTACATCGGCTCCACCGGCCCGGACGGCCTCCTTCACCTCATCTATGAGGTGGTGGACAACGCCGTGGACGAGCACCTGGCCGGCTACTGCGACGAGATCCGGGTGATCGTCAACGAGGACAAATCCATTACCGTGCGCGACAACGGCCGCGGGATCCCCGTGGGGATACATCCTGAAGCCGGCATCAACACCGTGGAGCTGGTGATGACCACCCTCCACGCGGGGGGCAAATTCGAGCGCGGGGGGTACAAGGTTTCGGGAGGGCTCCACGGGGTGGGGGTGTCCGTGGTAAACGCCCTCTCGGAGTGGCTGGAGGTAGAGGTACGGTGGAAGGACGGGAAGGTATATCGCCAGAGGTTCTCCCGCGGTTACAAGGTCACGGAGCTCGAAGTCGTGGGGGAGACCACGGAGACCGGGACCACGGTGAGGTTCCTGCCCGACCGGGAGATCTTCGGGGAGTTGCGCTATAACTTCACCAAGCTCGCGCAAAGGCTCCGGGAGCTTGCGTATCTCAACCCCGGCCTCACCATCCACTTGGAGAACCGCATCACCGGCCTCAGCCGCACCTTCCGCTACAAAGGCGGGATCGTGTCCTTCGTGAAGGAACTCGCTACGGGGAAGGAACCGTTACACAAGGATCCCATCCACCTCTCCGATTCCCGCCCCGATCGGGCGGTGGAGATCGCAATGCTTTTCACCAACGCCATCGACGAGGAGGTCTTCACCTTCGCCAACTGCATCAATACGAGAGAAGGGGGATCCCACCTCACCGGCTTCCGGGCCGCCCTCACCCGGGTGATCAACGATTACGCCCGGGAAAAGAGGATGCTCTCCAAAAACGACGATAACCTCCCCGGGGAAGCGATCCGGGAGGGGCTCGTGGCCATCATCTCCGTGAAACTTCCCTCCCCGGAGTTCGAGGGCCAGACCAAGATGAGGCTGGGGAACCCCTGGGTCCGGACATATGTGGAGGAGGTGGTTCGGGAGCAGCTCTACCAGTATCTGGTCAAGAACCCCGGGGTGGCCCGGGCCATCATCGAGAAGTCCATCGCCGCCCACAAGGCCCGGCAGGCGGCGGCGAAGGCGCGTCAGCTGGTCAAGAGGAAGGGAGCCCTGGTGTCCCTCTCCCTTCCGGGGAAGCTCGCCGACTGCACCAGCGAGGATCCCACCAAAGCGGAGCTGTTCATCGTGGAGGGGGACTCGGCCGGGGGCTCGGCCAAGCAGGCCCGGGACCGCACCTTCCAGGCGATCCTCCCGCTGCGGGGTAAGGTCCTCAACGTGGAGAAGGCGGGGCTCTCGAAGCTTTTGGATAACCAAGAGCTCCGGGCCATCATCACCGCCCTGGGCACCGGCATCCGTGAGGAGTTCGACATCTCCAAGCTCCGTTACCACAAGATCATCCTGCTCACCGACGCCGATATCGACGGGGCCCACATCCGGACCCTCCTTTTGACCTTCTTCTTCCGCAACCTTCGCCCCCTCATCGAGCAAGGTCACGTGTACATCGCCCAACCCCCCCTCTATAGCGTCCAGATGGGGAAGGAACGCGTTTACCTTTACTCGGAGGAGGAACTCGAGCGCTTCCGCCAGGAAGCGGACGGGAAGTACACCGTGCGGCGCTTCAAGGGCCTGGGCGAGATGAACCCTCGGGAGCTTTGGGAGACCACCATGAACCCCGAGACCCGGGTGCTGAAGAAGGTGACGGTCCGGGACGCCCTGGAAGCGGACGAGATCTTCTCCACCCTCATGGGTCCGGACGTATCCTTGCGGCGGGCCTTCATCCAGGAGAACGCCCACCGGGTGGCGGTGCTGGATATCTAAGGCACGGAGGAACTTCCCTGAATTCGGGGAAGGTTTTCCCCCTCTTCTCAGCCCGTCGGCCTACAATGGGCGTGATAAAGAACTCAGGTGGAGGTGCATATGAGGAAGTTAGTGGTAGCAGCCTTGATGTTGGCCTTTGGCCTGGGCGCGCTTGCCCAAGGACACCTCGGGATCGGGGGAAGCTTCATGGGAGGGACCCCGATCTTCGACGCCTTCGCCGAGGTCTCCTTGGGGCAGAGCTTTGCCTTGCGGACGACTTTTTCCTATCTCGCCTCCTTCGGAGGCGTGACCGCTTTCGGAGTGGATCTATCGCTGCTTGTCCTCCTAAACCTGGAGGGTATAACCCCCTACTTCGGCGGAGGCGGCGGGGCCTTGATCCTGACCGGCGGCGGTGCGGCCATGGGTGCTTTCGATATCAACGCCCTTGCCGGGATCTATTGGCCTTTCGGTGAGGGGTTCGGTCTCTACATCCAAGGCCGCTTCCTGGGCTCGTTGAGCGGCGGCACTTTCACTGGCTCCGTGGGACCAGGTGTGGGCCTCTTCGTCTCGTTCTAGGGGCAAGGACCTTTACTCCCTCCTGGCCGCGGCCGGGGCAAGGAACGATGTGCCCCGGCTTTTTGTTCCGGGGATCGCTTGGGACTCCCGCGGGGTACGGCCCGGGGACCTTTTCTTCGCCCTCCCCGGGGCGCGATGCGACGGCCACGACTTCATCCCCGAGGCGATCGCCAAAGGTGCTGTGGCCGTGATCGGGGAGCGGGAGCTTCCGGACCTACCCGTGCCCTACGTCCGGGTCCCAGATGCCCGAGAAGCCCTGGGGAAAATCTCCGCGGCTTTCTGGGGTCATCCCACGCGAAGGCTTTTGACCATCGGGGTCACCGGGACCGATGGAAAAACGACCGTGGTCCATCTTTTGGGCCAGCTCCTCCCAGGGTGCGAGACCCTCACCACGATCCGGGTGGAGCGGGAGGGCCTTTCCTGCGTCACCACCCCGGAAGCCCCGGAGATACAGCGCATCGCCGCCGCGGCCCTGGCCGCGGGGAGGCGTTACTTCGCCTTGGAGGCTTCCTCCATCGGCCTCGCCCGAAAGCGGCTCGTGGGGACCGAGTTCCGGGTTGGGGCGCTCACCAACGTCTCCCGGGATCACCTGGACTTCCACGGGACGTTGGAGCGATACCTGGAAGCAAAGCTAACCCTCTTCCGAGCGCTTCCCCCGGAGGGATGGGCGGTGGTGAACGCCGGAAGCCCCTACGCCGAGCGTTTCCTCGGGAGTACCGAGGCCAATCCCTTGACCTATGGGCTGAGGGAGGGCGATGTCCATGCCGAAGGGATAAAGGAAATGCGTTGGGGCATCGAGTTCGTTTTGGTCACCCCCCGGGGGAGGGTCCGCGTCCGGCTCCCCTTCCCCGGACGTTTCAACCTGGAGAACGCCCTGGCGGCGGCCACCGTGGCCCATGCCTTGGGTATTCCGCCGCGGAAGATCGCGGATTCCCTTTCCCGAGCGCGCCTCCCCGAGGGACGGTTTATGCGTCTCCGGATGCGGAACGGGGCCCTGGCGGTGGTGGATTACGCCCACACCCCCCGGGCCCTGGAGGCCGTGCTCTCGACGCTCCGGCCCCGGGCCAGGGAGCTGATCGTGGTCTTCGGGGCGCCGGGGGAATCGGACCCGGGGAAGCGGCCCCTCATGGGGAAGGCAGTGGGGGAGTATGCGGATCTCGCCATCGTCACCTCCGATAACCCCAAGGGTGAGGACCCCGCCGAGATCGCGGTCGCGGTGGCACGAGGCCTCGAGGAGGCTGGAGCCGCTTACGAGGTGGAGCTCGATCGGGAACTCGCCATTCGGAGGGCCTTGGAAGCAAGCGGCCCCGGGGACATCGTGCTTGTGGCGGGAAAGGGGCACGAGAAGCACCAGGTTATCGGCGGTCGCCTCATCCCCCATTCCGATATCGAGTGCCTCCGACGCTTAGGCTGCACCCCATGCACTTAGTCCTCCCGGGGGGCCTCTTCCCCAACACGCCTCGACAATGCCCCCGCGAGATGCTCCTGTAACGCGATGGCTCCAGGGCAATGGCGACAAACGGCTCTGGGAAGGGACGTTTCGGTATAATCCAAAGGTTACCGGGGCTCACCGAGCCCGGGCACCCTGATGTATCGGTCCAAGATGGAAACCATCCCCGCCAGTGACCACACAAGCACGATATATATTCCCGCCACGATGAGGTAAAGCTCGAAGTAGCGGAAGTTCCGCGCGGCGATGAGGTTCGCCCGGCCCATGAGCTCCGGGACCCCCACCACGAAGGCCAGCGACGAGTACTTGAGCATGTAGATTAGCTCGTTCGACCACGCCGGGATCACAATCCGCATGGCCTGTGGGAAGACGATGTGACGGAAGGCCTGGAACCGACTCATCCCCAGGGCGTACGCGGCCTCTACCTGTCCCCGTGGTATCGAACGGATCGCGCCGCGGAAGTACTCCGCCTGGTAGGCTGCGGTGTTGAGGCCCATGGCGATCCCCGCAGCAAGCAGCGGCGGGAACACCACCCCCACGTCGGGGAGCCCGTAGTAGAGGAAGAAGAGCTGCACCAAGAGGGGAGTCCCGCGCACGAACTCCACGTATCCGGTGCAGACCGCGTACACGAACCTCCCCCCGTAGATCCGCCCCAAAGCCAGTGCCCACCCCAGGACGAACCCCGCTGCGATGCAGATCGCGGTGAGCTCCACCGTGACCCCCGCCCCACCGAGGAGTGCGGGCAGGGCATCCCTCGCCAGCTCCCAGAAGCTCACCATCGGCGCTCCCCAGCGAGGCGCCTGGTCTCGAAGCCCGGGATGTGGAGCCTCTCCTCGAGCCGGTAAATGAAATGGTTCCCCGCCCGAGTCAGGGCGAAGTAGATGAGGGCGCAGAAGCCGTAGACGAGGAGGGAGTGCCCGAACGTGTAAGCGATCACGTACCGCGCCTGCCGCAGTATCTCCACCACCCCAACGATGTAGGCGAGGGAGGTGTCCTTGATCTGTGAGGCGAACTCGTTGGACCAGGGGCCGATGGCGCGGCGCAAGGCCTGGGGAAGGACCACGTGGAGCACCGTCTGGACCTGCGTCATCCCCAAGGAGAGGCCCGCCTCCAGCTGTCCCCGGGGCACAGACCGGATGGCGCTCCGGAAGATCTGCGACTGGTACGCCCCGGAACACAGCCCCAGGGCGACGATGGCTACCGCCAATGGGGGGAGATCCCAGGGGAGGTAGAACACAAGCAAAAGGAGCACGATGGGCGGAACCCCGCGCAGGGCGCGCTCGATGACGGTGGCGGGAAGGGACACCGGGCGGGGCCCGTAGACCTCAATGACGGAGAGGACGAGCCCGAGGATGATCCCCGTCGCCATCACCCCGGAGAGGACCTCCAAGGTGACGAGGACGCCGCGGAGGAACCAGGGGAGCTCGCGGAGGATGACGCTCACGCCTCGAGGTAATGCGAGAGGGGCGGGGCAACCCGCCCCTCTCGCCAACCCCTTCACCTGCAGTCCAGCGTCCGCACAAGCGGCACCGGGACCACGGCCCTACCGGGGAAGTACTTTGCCATGAGCTCGGCCCAGATTCCCAGCTCGTAGAGCTTACGGAGTCCCTCGTTGATCTTGGGGAGGAGGCCGTAAGGATCGCCTTCCCTCACCGCGTAGGCGTACTGTTCCCCGGTCTTCACGATCCCAGCGATCCTCACCTTCCGGCCGGCGTTCACGAAACCCTGGGCGGTGTCGGTATCACAGAGGACGGCCGCGATGCGTCCGCTCTCGAGATCGCTCACCGCCATGTCGTAGGTTTCGTAGGCCCGGAGAACCACGTCCACGCCCTTCTTCACCAGGTTATCCTCCAACCACTGATAGCCGGTGGTCCCGGCTTGGGCCCCCACCGTGGTGCCGTAGAAGGCGGTTATGGCGTTGTAATCGGAGTCGCTTCGTACGAGAATGGCTTGGTCCACCTCCCAGTAGGGCTCGGAGTAGTCGATCACCGCGTCCCGCTCACAGGTGATGGAGAGGCCCGAGGCGATGATGTCGATCTTTCCCTGGGCGAGGGCGGTGATGATGGTGGCCCACGGGAGATCCCGGAACTCCACCCGAAAGCCCTCGAGCTCGGCGATCTTCCGCATCACCTCGACATCGAAGCCCTTGTACTCGCCGCGCTCGACCCAGGTGAAGGGCGGAAAGGCCGCGTCCAGGCCGACGATGTAGACGTCCTTCCCGGCTCCCCATGCCGCGCCCATCCCGAGGACCACCCACAACACTACAATCGTGCCGATACGCTTCATGAGAATCCACCTCCCTACGTCCTTGCGGGTAAGCGCCACCGCTTACCCCGTTGCATACACTCCCGGGCACGTTTGCCCCGGGGACACACGAAAGCCAACCGTTTGGCCCTATTTACTCACCGATTTTTTAAATGAGGTCTCTCAGGATCAGTGGGCCGGATGGCCCGGATGGTGGGGACGCACCGGAAGGGGAAAGACACAGGCGGGTTTTACCACACGAAGCCACGCCATTACTCCACCCATGGGCCTGCGCAAATTTATCACCTCCACAACCTTTAGCTACGATATTTGTCCCCAAAGTGTCAAGCCATGATGTGCCCTATTTCCTCCGGGATTTTTCCGCACCTCCAACACCGAGAGTGGCAACAATGCCCTCTCCACAAGATAAGCAACACATTGGCCAAGGTGAGGCAACGGGACCGTGGAGCGGCAGCACGGGATTTTTGGGAACCCGGGAAGAAACCGAGAGTGCCGGGGACAGGTTTCGTGCCCGGTGGAATAAGGAAGTATCCAGAGGCGGTGAGGGTATGGGGGAAGGGCCGGGATCTTCCTTCCCTATCCGAAGGCCCTGTGGACGTACCCGCGGAGCACGAACCTTCAGGAACGGTTCATCCTGAAGCTGCACGGGAACACAGGGGTGCGGACCGCCTTATTTCCCAAACCCGAGGCGGTCAAAAAGCTTCCACTAAGAATGTGAGCGCCAAGGGACAAATGGGAACGGAGGTTCAAGGGATTTGCCGAAGCCCAACCGCCGTTCGGGAAAAGGTGCATGACAAGATGTAGCACGGAATCCCAACGTTGACTTTCTGCTAAAGCTCAAACTCGGCTATCAAGAAGGTGTGGTCGGAGGGCTTTTCCATCCTTCTTGCCTCACGATCTATCCAAGCATCCACCGACTTTTCCGCCAACGGCCGGGTGGCCCAGATGTGGTCCACCCGCCAACCGAGGTTCCGCTCCAGGGCCTTCGGGACGCGGTAATCCCAGAACGTGTATTGTCCCGGCTCGTTGGGGTGGTGCTTGCGAAATACATCCACAAACCCCCACTCCCGGATCCGCTCCAGCGCCGCCCGCGCCTCGGGGTGAAAGTCCACGTGGTTCTTCAGCCGCACCGGGTTGTGAACGTCGATCTCCTCGGGAGCCACGTTGAAGTCCCCACACCAAAGGAGGGGTTCATCCGGCGAGAAATGGCGGTCGAAGTAATCCCGGAGGCGCCCCAACCACTGAAGCTTGTAGCGGAACATCTCGTGGTCCGGCGACCTCCCCTGGGGAACGTACGTATTGACTATGGGAATCCCTTGGACCGTGATGCGTATCAGACGTGTCTCATCCGGAGGACCACCGTCGTCGAGTCCAAAAGAGATGTCCTTGGGCTCCTCTAGACTCGCAATGGCTACCCCGGCTCCGCCCTTCTGTCCCCGGAAGACCACGTGATAGCCCGCCTCCCGGAACGCATCCGCGGGGAACTCCGGATCCGGGACCTTGGTCTCCTGCAAACACAACACATCCGGCCGGTGGGCCTCAAGCCAGCGGAGCACCAGGGGGAGCCGGCTCCGGATCGAATTGCAGTTATATGTCGCCACCACGAACCTATGGGCCATCCCTTCCCTCCAGGCTCATTTTAAACGGACGGCTTTCAGGGGGGAACTGTGGGGTAGCCGCTTTCCCGCTTACACAACCTCCACGCCGCCATGTTCGAACCGCTTCAGTAAGCTCGGGCAAACAGGGCCCACTCCGCCGCGGGCTTTCCGCAATGGGCACAACGGGCCCCGGAAGGGAGCGCTTCTTGCTCCAAGGGGATGCAGCGGTTGGTGGCCTTCGTCTTTTCTTGGATCGCCTCCTCGCATGCCGCGTCCCCGCACCAGGGCGCCAGGGCGAACCCGTCCTCCACCGCTTCCACAAACTCCTCCCAGGTGGTGGGACGATGGGTATGCTCCTCCCGGAACGCCAGGGCCCGCCTGAACAGGGCTTCCTGGATCTCATCCAGGGCCCGCTCCACCGCCTCCCCGAGCCCATCCAGGGGAACGGCCCATTTGCCTTCCTTCCCCGGCACATCCCGGCGGGCGAGGGTGGCCTGTTCGGCCTCCACATCCCGGGGGCCGACCTCGATGCGGAGCGGGACGCCCCGAAGCTCCCACTCGTTGAATTTCCAACCGGCGGTGTACTCGTCCCGGTCGTCCACTTCCCACCGCACCCGATTCCCCAAAAGCCCCTTTACCCGCTCCACCGCTTCCATCACTTCGGCCCGTTCCTCTTCCTTGTAGATGGGAACCACGATCACCTGGATGGGGGCAAGCCGAGGGGGAAGGATAAGGCCGTTGTCGTCCCCGTGGACCATGATCAGGGCCCCGATGAGCCGCGTGCTCACGCCCCAAGAAGTAGTCCAGCAATACTGCAGGCGGTTCTCCTTGTCCAGGTATTTGATGTCGAAGGCTTTAGCGAAGTTCTGCCCCAGATTGTGGGAGGTGCCCATCTGAAGGGCGCGGCGATCGCCCATCATCCCCTCGATGGTATAGCTCACCAACGCGCCCGGGAACTTCTCGGTCTCGCTTTTTCTGCCCTTGATCACGGGGATCGCCATCTCCTTTTCGGCGAACTCGGCGTAGATATCTAGGATCCGGCGTGCCTCCTCTTCCGCCTCCTCCGCGGTGGCGTGGGCCGTGTGTCCTTCTTGCCAGAGGAACTCGGTGGTGCGGAGGAAAAGCCTGGGCCGCATCTCCCAGCGCACCACGTTGCACCACTGATTGATGAGGACCGGCAGGTCCCGATATGAACTGATCCATTTGGAATAGAAATGTCCAATGATGGCCTCAGAAGTGGGACGGACTACCAGCGGCTCTTCCAGCTTCTTTCCGCCCCCATGGGTCACCACCGCAAGCTGAGGCGAAAAGCCCTCCACGTGCTCGGCTTCCTTTTGGATGAAGCTGTAAGGAATGAACATGGGGAAGTAGGCGTTTCGGTGGCCGGTCTCCTTGAACCGCCGGTCGAGGGAGCGTTGGATGTTCTCCCACAGGGCGTATCCATAGGGGCGGATCGCCATGCACCCCCGCACGGGAGCGTAATCGGCTAGCTCGCGCGCCTCACCACATCGTTGTACCACTGTGCGAAATCCTCGCTGCGCCGCGTTATTCCCTCCGCCATGGCAAAACCCCGCTGGTTGGTTTAGCAGCCCCAATATTACCCAGTAGTCAGCTCCGTCCCCACCCGCGAGTGCACCTCCGGGCCTTCTTCTCAATACCCAAAACGGCTCTTCCAAATCAACGGCGTACAGGAGGGCACTTTGGGTTAAGGGTCTTTTTGCAGGCAAGAAGCGGATAAGCAAAAGGCCCCCCCAAAGTTGTCCGCCGCGTTTGTCCTCGCTAATCTGGTTTCTCGACTTGGAAAGGAGGCGAGGTGAGGGGAGAGGCTCGCACGGTGGTTTGGTTTCAGGCCGCCGGCTGCACCGGGTGCTCCATCTCCCTCATGAACGCCACATACCCCGATATCAAGAACCTCTTGCTGGACGAGATCGTCCCCGGAAAGGGTATTGGGCTCGTCTTCCACGCCACCCTCATGGGCCCCACGGGCCGGCCGGCCTTGGAGGTGCTGGAGAAGATCCCCGCGGAGGAGGCCGGAGAGTACGTGCTGGTGGTGGAGGGCGCCATCCCCACCGCGGCCGGGGGGAAGTACGGGACGGTGGGAGAGGTCCCCATGCGGGAGCGGGCCGCAGAGCTTGCCCGCAACGCCCTGGCGGTGCTGGCGTTGGGCACCTGTGCCTCTTACGGGGGTATCCCCTCCGGGGCCCCCAACCCAACCGGCGCCGTGGGGGTGGGGGAGCTTCTGCGGCGGGAAGGGATAGAGGTCCCGGTGGTGAACGTGCCGGGTTGTCCCCCGCATCCCCGGTGGTTCGTGGAAACGGTGGTAACCCTTCTTGTTCGGGGGCTTCCGAGCCCCGAGGAACTGGACGACGCCGGAAGGCTAAAGAGCGTCTACTCCGGGCTCATCCACGAACACTGCCCCCGGCGCCCCGACTTCGATGTCGCCCGCTTCGCCCCCTATTTCGGGGAGCGGGGATGCCTCTACGAGCTCGGCTGCCGGGGACCGTTCACCGATGCGGCTTGCCCGGAGCACGCCTGGAACGGGGGGGTGAACTGGTGCATCAGGGCGGGCCACCCCTGTATCGGCTGTGTGGAGCCCGATTTTCCTGACAACTTTTCTCCTTTCTTCCGCAAGCTTTCCCTGGAGGAAGAGAAGGCCACGTATAGGGGGGCAAGATGAGTCGGCTCACGATAGACCCCATCACGCGGATCGAGGGGCACCTGAGGGTGGAGATAAAAGTGGAGGATGGGGTGATCCGGGAGGCCCGCTGTTCCGGGGCCCTGTACCGGGGGATCGAACGGATCCTGGTGGGCCGCCATCCCCTGGATGCCCAAAGGATTACCACCCGGATCTGTGGGGTCTGCCCCTTGGCCCACTCCACCGCGGCGTCTTTGTGCCTAGACGACGCCCTGGGGCTTTCGCCGCCTCGGAACGGCCAGCTCCTACGGAATCTCATTTACGGCGCCAATTACCTTCACAACCACATCCTCCACTTCTACCACCTTTCGCTTCCCGACTACCTTCCCGCCCATGCCCTTCCCGGCGTCCTGTCGCCCGGCACCGATGAGGACCGCCGCTTCTTCCGAGAGGAAACCCAGGAGCTGGCCAACCACTACCTCGCGGCCCTTAAGATGCGGCGCAAGGCCCAAGAACTGGTGGCCCTCTTCGGGGGGAAGATGCCCCACGACATGTCCATCGTCCCCGGAGGCGTTACCTACCGACCCACCCAGGGAGAGGTAGCTGCGTTCCGGTTCCGTCTCCGGGAGATCGCGAGCTTCCTCGAGGGCACCTACATTCCGGATCTCCTCCTTTTGGCAGAGCGATATCACGATTATTTCGACCGCGGAAAGGTCGGGAATCTCCTCACCTTCGGCTGTTTCCCCTTGGAGGGGAAACGTCTCTTCCCCGCCGGGGCGATTCTCGGCGGCGAGTACATGCCCCTGGATCCCGGCGAGATCCGCGAGGGGGTGTCCTACTCCTGGTATTCCGGCGACGGCGCCGTGCCCCCGTGGGAGGAAGAAGCCGAGCCCGACCCGAACAAGGAGGGTGGCTACTCCTGGATCAAGTCCCCCCGCTATCGTGGTGAGCCGTGCGAGGTGGGCCCGGCAGCGCGGGCCGCGGTAGGGCTTCAGGCAGGCCCTCGGGAGTTCCGAGAGCTCGCTTCGGACCTCCTCCGGGAAGCCGGGGCATCCCCCCAGGCCCTGAGCTCAACCATGGGGAGGCATCTCGCGCGTGGTATCGAAACCCTTTTCATCGTCCGGGCTATGGAACGCTGGCTTTCCGAGTTGGACCTCTCCGCCCCGGTGGCAACGAAATACCGAATCCCCATAGAGGGAAAGGGCGAGGGGCTCACCGACGCGCCCCGGGGAGCGCTGGGCCACTGGATCAGGGTCGAGGAGAAAAGGATCGCCCGCTACCAGGTGGTCTCCCCCACCACCTGGAACGCTTCTCCCCGGGACGAACGGGGAGTGCCCGGCCCCATCGAGCAGGCCCTCCAGGGGACGCGGGTACAGGGGGACGGGATCCTGGAGGCCGGGAGGATCGTACGCTCCTTCGATCCGTGCCTGGCCTGTGCAGTTCAGTGAGGGAGGTTCAGGATGCTGGTCTCTGAACTCAAGCCGCTGGAGGAGGTTCTCGGGTACCTGAAGGAGGGGGAACGGGTGTTCCTCCTCGCTTGTGGGGGATGCGCGGAGGTATGTGGCACGGGAGGAGAGGAAGCCCTCTTGAAACTGCGGCCGGCCCTGGAGGAAGCCGGACATCCCTTGACCGGGACGCTGGTCCTTCCGTTTTTGTGCAACAAGGCCCTGGTCGGCTTCAGGCTTTCCCGCCGTCGGGAACAGGTAGAAGCTGCGGATGTGGTGATCGTGGCCTCATGTGGGGTGGGGGTCCAAGCGGTGGCCCAGGTGCTGGACAAGCCCGTCTATCCCGCGGCCAACACGATCACCATGGGGGGACTGCAGGGGGTCTGGCCCTCGGAGGAGCGCTGCGCCCGCTGTGGCGACTGCCTCCTTTACTACACCGGGGGGATCTGCCCCCACACCGCCTGCCCCAAGGGGCTCCTGCACGGCCCGTGCGGCGGCTCCCAGAACGGGGAGTGCGAACTTGAGCCGGGACGCCCCTGCGGTTGGCAGCGGATATACGATCGGCTGGAGGCGCTGGGGAGGCTGGACCTCCTCCTCGAATACCGGCCGCCGCAGGATTCCCAGAAGGGCTTGGACGTCCCCCTTTCCCGCCGTAAGGCGCCCTTCTGGGCCCTGGAGTACCTGGAGGAGGAGTGAGAATGCGGCTCAGGGAGCGCTTCGCCAAAGGGGAGTTCGTGATCACCTGTGAGGCCGGCCCGCCCAAGGGGACCGATGTAGGACCCGCCCTGGAGGAGGTGCGGAGGCTCGCCCCCTATGTCCACGCGTTCAACGTGACCGACCTCCAGTCGTCCGTCCTGCGCATGAGCTCATGGGCCCTCTGCGCCCTGATAAAGCGAGAAGGATACGAGCCTATCCTCCAGATGACCTGTCGGGACCGGAACCGTTTGGCGCTACAGGCGGATCTTTTGGGGGCTTGGGCGTTGGGGATCGAGAATGTGCTCGCCCTCACCGGGGACCATCCCACCCTGGGGGACCATCCCGGTGCCAGGCCGGTCTTCGACCTAGATTCGGTCCAGCTCCTCGCCACCATCGAGGCTTTAAATGGGGGAAAGGATCTGGCGGGAAATGAGCTCCAGGGGGCGCCCGATTTCTTCGCCGGGGCGGTGGTGAACCCCGGGGTGGAGCCCCTGGGCCCCCATATCCTCAAGATGCGACTGAAGGTCAAGATGGGGGCTAAGTTCTTCCAGACCCAGGCCGTCTACGATCCCGACGCTTTCCTCAAGTTCGTGCGGGAGGTGGAGGACCTTAAGGTCCCCGTGCTTGTGGGGATCATCCCCCTAAAGAGCGCCCGGATGGCGCGGTTCATGAACGAGAACATCGCCGGGATAAACGTGCCCGAGGGGGTGATTGCCGAGATGGAGCGGGCGAAGACGAAGGAGGAGCGGAAGGAGGTGAGCGCCGAGATCTGCGCCCGGATCATCCGAAAGGTCAAACCGTATTGCCGGGGGATCCATCTCATGCCCATGGGCTGGGAGGACCTGGTGCCGAACATATTAGAACTCGCCGGAATAAATCCGTGATGGGTGATGCGTGATGAGTGATGGGAAGTCAACCCATCACGCATCACCGATCACCCATCACCTTTAAAAAGGAGGTGGAGGTGCCGTACGATCCCACGAAGCTCGCCGACTGGGAGATCGCGGCGGAGGCGGAAAAGCACATGCCCACTCCCGAGGAGTGGGCGGAAAGGCTCGGCCTGAAAAAGGACGAGATCATTCCCTATGGGAGGATCTGCAAACTGGACTACTTGAAGATCTATGAGCGGCTGAAGGACCGCCCCGACGGAAAATACATCGAGATCACCGCTATAACGCCCACCCCCCTGGGAGAAGGCAAGACCACCACCACCTTGGGCCTTATCGAGGGCTTGGCCAAGCGGGGAAAGAATGTGGGCGGTTGCATCCGCCAGCCGTCGGCGGGCCCCACCTTCAACATCAAGGGGACGGCCGCCGGGGGAGGGAACGCCCTCCTCATCCCCATGACCGAATTTACCCTGGGTCTGACCGGCGATATCGACGCTATCACCAACGCCCACAACCTCGCCATGGTGGCCATCACTTCCCGCCTCCAGCACGAGTTCAACTATTCCGACGAACAGCTGGCCAAAAGGGGTTTGAGACGCCTGGACATCGATCCACGGCGGGTAGAGTGGCGGTGGGCGATCGATTTCTGCGCCCAAGCCCTGCGGCGGATCATCATTGGGCTCGGGGGAAAGATGGACGGTTTCATGATGGAATCCGGCTTCCAGATCTCGGTCTCCTCGGAGCTCATGGCTATTCTCTCCATCGTGCGGGACCTAAAGGATCTGCGGGAGCGCATCGGCCAGATCACCCTGGCCTACGACAAGCGCGGAAACCCCCTGACCTGTGAGGACCTGGAAGTGGCCGGGGCCATGGCGGCCTGGATGCGGAACACCATCAACCCCACTCTCTGCTGCACCGTGGAATATCAGCCGGTGCTGGTACACGCCGGGCCCTTCGCCAACATCGCCATCGGCCAGTCCTCGGTGATCGGGGATTTATTAGGCTTAAAGCTCTTCGACTACCACGTCACCGAGTCGGGGTTCGGCGCCGATATCGGTTTCGAGAAGTTCTGGAACGTCAAATGCAGGATAAGCGGCCTTGTCCCCAACGTCTCGGTGATCGTGTGCACCATCCGGGCCCTGAAGATGCACGGCGGGGGCCCCAGGGTGGTGCCGGGGAGGCCACTGGCCGAGGAGTACCAAAAGGAGAACCTGGAGCTTGTGGAGCGGGGAATCCCAAACCTCCTCCACCACATCGAGACGGTGAAGAAATCCGGGATAAAGCCGGTTGTGTGCATCAACCGGTTCCACACCGATACCGACGCCGAGATAGATCTTGTGCGACGGGCGGCGGAGCAGGCCGGGGCTCGGTGTGCGGTCTCGGAGCATTGGCTCAAAGGGGGAGAGGGGGCGCTGGAGCTCGCCGACGCCGTCATCGAGGCGTGTGAGGAGCCGGTGGAGTTCCGGTACCTCTACCCGTTGGAGATGCCGCTCAGGGAACGGGTGGAGCTCATTGCCAGGGAAGTCTACGGGGCGGACGGTGTTTCCTGGACCCCCCAAGCCGAGGCCAAGGCTAAGGAGTTCGAGAAAGATCCGCGGTTCCGGGACTTTTACACCATGATGGTCAAGACCCACCTCTCACTTTCCCACGACCCCAACGTGAAAGGGGTTCCCAAGGGCTGGGTCCTTCCCATCCGGGATATCCTCGTTTTCACCGGGGCTAGGTTCCTCTGTCCGATGGCGGGGGACATCAAGCTCATGCCCGGGACCTCCTCGGATCCCGCCTTCCGGCGGATAGACATCGACCCCGAGACCGGTCAGGTCAAAGGCCTTTTCTGATACCCCCGCACGTAAAGCCGGGCCGCGGAGAGGTCCGCCGCGGCCCGTTATTTTCCGCCGGTTTGGCCGGAAGTACCCACCTCCTTACCATGTTTGCCGTGGGTTAAGGGATATAGCCCTAGGAGCGGCGTAAGTCCAGGGGCGCGAACTGAAGGCCCGGGGGTAACCAAAGTCGCGGGGATCTTCCCCAACCCGCGGGCGGCCCCGCGCTGATCGGGGCGGTGCCGGCGGAACGAAAAGGCGAGTGGGAAACTGGGCGACGCTGCTTCGACCACGCCTCCATGGTGGCCATCCCTTACTGAGCCAGAAGGAACTTATTTACGTCACTTGATGGGACGTGACCATCGTGATCGACCGCGAGCAGTTAGGAATGGATTCTATGTCCCGGGTTTGACAATACGCCTCCTAAAGTTCACGGTAACTGCACCGCGAAGTCCTTTTCTGAAGGGCTTTACTTCCTTGCATTGCTTTCAAATTGGTCGAGAAAGCCGGTTGGCAAACATACCCGTTGCCTTCCAACCTGCAATTCTCAAAGATACCTTCAGAACATGACCCTGTGCGTTACTGTCAAAGATGCGCCAGCACAAGAACACTCTCGCGAACCCACCCCTACCGAGTTGTTGGGGAAGATCCGTCAAACTTGGGCAATAAAGGCCGTATACGGGTTATAGAAAGGTGACCTCCTGAATAAAAAAATCCGGGCGGCGACCTACTCTCCCGGGGCTTTTGCCCCAGTACCATTGGCGCTGGCGGGCTTAACTGCCGGGTTCGGAATGGAGCCGGGTGTTTCCCCGCCGCCATCTGCCGCCCGGAATCCCATCAAGCGTCGGAGCAAGCTCCGACGCTACACGGCAAAATAAACCCTGGCCGCGAAAGGCGAATAGGGCGTCTGCTACGTAAGGCGATCGGGCTATTAGTACCGCTCGGCTCCACCCGTTGCCGGGCTTCCACCTGCGGCCTATCGACCTCCTGGTCTCGGAGGGCCCTGATGGGGAGGCCTCATCTTGGGGTCGGCTTCGAGCTTAGATGCCTTCAGCTCTTATCCGGTCCGGGCTTAGCTACCCAGCGGTGCCCCGGGCGGGACAGCTGGTACACCAGCGGCCCGGCCGCTCCGGTCCTCTCGTACTAGGAGCGGACCCCCTCAAGCCTCCTGCGCCCGCGGTAGATAGGGACCGACCTGTCTCACGACGGTCTGAACCCAGCTCATGAACCCCTTTGATGGGCGAACAGCCCAACCCTTGGGACCTGGTGCAGCCCCAGGATGGGGTGAGCCGACATCGAGGTGCCGAACCCCGCCGTCGATGTGAACTCTCGGGCGGGACCAGCCTGTTATCCCCGGGGTAACTTTTATCCGCTGATCACCGGCCCTACCACGAGGAGCCGGTGGGTCACTAGGCCCGGCTTTCGCCCCTGCTCGGCTTGTAGGCCTCGCAGTCAAGCCCCCTGTCTGCCCTTGCACTCCACGGCGGATCGCTAACCCGCCTGAGGGGACCTTTGGGCGCCTCCGTTACCCTTTAGGAGGCTGCCGCCCCAGCAAAACTGCCCACCTGGCGCTGTCCCGGAACCGCTGCTAACGGCCCCTGGTTAGAGCCTCAGTCGTTGAAGGGTGGTATTCCACCGGCGGCTCCACCCGGGCTGGCGCCCGAGCTTCTCAGCCTCCCACCTATCCTCTACATCAACGACCAAGACCCAACACCAGGCTGCAGTAAAGCTCCACGGGGTCTTTCTGTCCCACCGCGGGTCGCCGGCATCTTCACCGGCGCTTCAAGTTCACCGAGCCCCCGGTCAAGACAGTGCCCAGGTCGTTGTTCCTTTCATGCAGGTCGGAACTTCACCCTCTCCCGTGTTTCCACGGGGGGTAGACTATCCCTTATCCTCGCCCAGCACCCTTAGGAGATCCCCCTTCCGGTGCCGCCTCTTGCCCGCGGGGTTCATCGAATAGGCGATCTCGATGATCTCCCGCAAGTGGCGGCGGTTGAGGTGCAGATTCCGATGGACCATCTCACAAATGCGCGCGAACTTCTCGAAGTCCCGCGCCTTGGCTCCCTGAAGCGGATAGCGCCGGAAATGGGGGATGATCCGCTTGGTCAGATCCCTCACCGACCGCACCTCGTACTTGTAGGTGCGGTCGCTGCGGGAGTAGCGGATCGCCCCGCACCCGAAATAGGCATGCACCCGCTTCAGGAGCTCGAGATTGGCCTCGTTCTGGGAAATGGAGAAGGAGGGGCGCGTCTCGATCCCCACCGTAAGCTTCCTCCGCAAAGTGAAGCTCACGGCGAAGGTGCCTTCCCCCTCTACAAGGCCCGTTACGTACCATGGATCCAGCTTCTCCATTTCCCACCTCCCTCTGCGGGAAAGGGGACTCCATAGGCGCCCGTTTGCGGGCGAGGCCCGGCGTGTTGCGCGCTGGGAGGACAGCGCGCCTCCCCTTTCGGGTCAGTCGTTACGGGGTCAAGCTCCATATGGAGCCGACTTCCCTCGGGGTTACCCCACGCCATTTCGGCAGGAGGGCTCCCCCGATATGAGCCGGGTTTTTCACCGCCCCTCGCGGGGCGGTGGGGCAAGCTTTGGCTTACCCGACAAGGTACTTCGCTACCTTAGGACCGTT
>Ga0209410_1000291_pt1 | contig 22450 bp, 7 predicted proteins | sample Mar14436cmmetaG_FD_184135 | JGI IMG/M metagenome (GOLD analysis project Ga0209410, IMG submission 184135) | Marine hydrothermal vent microbial communities from Guaymas Basin, Gulf of California to study Microbial Dark Matter (Phase II) - Marker... ... | reverse complement strand
ACAGAAAAGAGATAAACATAACAGAAAACTCGGGAAACAACCTTACAGAATATCAGATAAATCTTACCGTAGATACACAAACACTAATCTCTGAAGGAAAGATGAACTCCTCATGCAAGGATATAAGATTCACCTATTACAATTCTACATCCGAAGAAGAAACAGAGATACCCTACTGGATAGAATCCGGCTGTAACACCCCTTCAACGAAAATCTGGGTCAAAGTGCCTTACATTCCGGCAAATGGTAATACAACGATCTATATGTACTATGGAAATATGCAAGCTCAATCAGAAAGTAATCTTGAGGCAATGTATTCAAGTTATCAAAATCTGACCATAGATGGAACATCACAAACTCTCGGAGGAGAACACTGGTATTATAAGGTAAGAATTATAAATGGAGGAACACTCAATACAGCATCTGGTCAAATCCTGAAGATCCACGCCTATGAGATTTACATAGACTCGACATCGAGCATCAACGCAAACGCAAGGGGATACTCTGGAGGTGCTGGCGTCTCCTGCCCCAATGACGGGGGTGATGGAACGAGCTATGATGGAACCCCAGGAACTGGAGGAGGAAGGGGGGCAACACATGAGGGCGATGATGGTGAAGATGGTTCGGGAGGTGGAGGTGGAGGCTATGGAGGTGCTGGAGGTATGGGTGGCGAAGGTTGGAGTGCCGAAGCTGGGGCATCTGGAAGTGAGCCTGGTGCTGGAGGCTCTGTCTATGGTTCGTCTAGTGATGAGTCTTTATACCTTGGTTCGGGGGGTGGAGGTGGAACTGGCAGTTGCTATAGCGGCAATAGTGGTACTGGCGGTAGTGGCGGTATGGGTGGTGGTGGGATATTACTAGACGCTAAAAATGTTACAGTAGAGGGGCAACTCTCTGCAAATGGTGGGGATGGTTTTGATGGTAGTGGTTGTAGTTCCAGTTACGGTTGTGGCGGTGGAGGTGGAGGAAGTGGTGGAAGTATTATAATAGAGGGAGAAAATGTTACCATATCTGGAATGATTACCGCAAATGGTGGATCTGGTGGAGACTACCAAGGTGGACCCTATGGTGGCGGTGGAGGAGGAGGTGGCGGTGGAAGAGTGAAGATATTCTACGAAACCCTTAGCGACACTGGTTCAACTATTACAGTATCTGGAGGCGCCGCCGGAGTAAGTGGTGGCAGTTCTACATATGACCCTGAAGCAGGTACAGATGGGACAATCTATAATACATCTCAGACTTACACTCCGACATTCAATCTCACAGTACCAGGACCGAGTGTGACTACTGGAGGGGAAGAAAATAAAAGTGACGAACTGACATTTAAAGAAAATGGCTATTACATCTCAAATGTTTTTGATACAGAAAGTGTGAATGTTCAATATCAGAAGATATATTGGACATCTCAGGAAAATGAAAATACGACAGTTACGGTCTATACGAGAAGTTCCTCGGATGGCTCGGATTGGAGTTTGTGGTTCCAAGAGGTAAATAACAGTGGAGTGGACGCTCCGAATAACAGGTATATACAGTATAAGGTTGAACTTTCAACGACAAATAACAAACAAACACCATACTTTTACGAAAATGTCATCAAATACCTGATCGCCACCGCAGGTTTCGTAAATATGAAAAGCTCTGGAACAGCTTTAACTGCGACAAATCCATATAACTGCGGAGAATTGAATCAAACAAATCCAACCTGTTACCCAACTTGGTCAGTTACTCCAACGGAGGCTGGGAATTACCTCGTTAGGATCTTTGCAAATGGGAGTGCAGGAAACATAGTTGAGGTCGCATCAGAGGTTAGAAATATAACAGTTATGATAAATACATTTATACTTAATTTTACCTCAAATCAGAGTTTAGTTGCTAGGGGAGGGACGGTAAAATTAAGTGCGGATCTGGTTGATGACCTGGGCCAGCATTTATCAAATAAAAATATAACGTTCTGGGATTCAACAGATAACTACTATATAGGCTCGAATCTAACGGGTTCACCAGCTACCGTAATATACACGATTCCACAAACAGCTTCGTTGGGTACTCATACATTGAATGCCTCCTATGCGGGAAATTCCTCCGAATTTCTGAATCCAAGTTCTTCAACTACTGTTTTAAAAGTTACCAGTGTGCCCCAGATTAGAGATGTAACTGCTATTCCACAGACTGTTGGCTATGGCTTCAATGTCACAATAAGGGCTAATGTTACAGACGAAGTTGGTGTAGACAAAGTTTTCGTGAATATAACAAAGCCAAACGGGGAGAGTATTTTCGTGGAGATGATAAATGTTTACGACTCAATATATGAATATAATTTCTCAGATACATGGCTAAAAGGAACTTATCATTACTTTATCTGGGCAAATAACACAGATGGAATCTCAAATCAATCGGAGATAAAGGAATTTTATGCAAACGCGACTTTAGATTTGGCAATAGATGTTGAGAAGGATAAATACAAGGCAAATGAATATGTTTATTTATCAAATTGCAGGCATGACTGGTGGAACTGCTCATGGCTTTATAGAAGGGCAATTGAAATTCGGGAAAATTCTGGAGAGACACTAACAGATTTCCCAATAAATCTTACCATTAACACAAAAAATCTTATTTCAGAAGGTAAATTACAGGAGAGTTGCTCAGATTTGAGGTTCATCTACGAAAAACCAATTTATGAGTTACCTGTTACGATAGATAACACTAGATACGGAGAAAGGATAAATGAAACAATAAAAATTGCCATTTATGATTCAAATATTCTTGCAAAAATAAAATCAAAAAATGAGATAAGATTATTTAATTCAAGTGTTGAAGAGCCTTATGAAAATTTCGAATATTTACCCTTCTGGATTCAAACATTAACCGATGAAGAACTAATACTCTGGGTCAAGGTTCCCCATATCCCTGCATATGGACAAAAGACCATTTACCTCTACTATGGAAATCCCTCAGCAAATAATGCTGAAAACTACAATAAGACGTTTGATGAAATTATAGGAGAGGCTGGAACTTTCGCAACGGATCATAATTGGTATTCTGTTAATTTTATGGGCTCCTATGTCCAAAATCCAGTAATTATAACCAGTATGACCACTGAAAATGAAGGAGGCTCGGGAACAGCATCCGCAGCAGTAGCAAGAATAAGAAATTTAAATACGGCTGGATTTGAAGCTAGTGCGGAGGAATATCCGAGTGGAGACTCTTTGCATCTAACTGAAAATTTCTCTTATGTTGCGATAAAGGAAGGTACATGGATTGTTGCTGGATTACTTTTGGAGGCTGGAACATCTACAACGACTTCAAGCTACACAACCCTCACATTTAATAACAATTTTGATTCTACTCCAGTGATTCTAACGCATATAAATTCATATAATGAAGCAGATTCTAGCTCTTTGGGTTCGCATACAAGAGAAGATAATCCCACGGCATCAACCATAGATGTGAAAATAGAGGAGGAGACAGATACATCTCACGCCTCCGAAACCATAGGCTACATAGCGATTCAACAGGGAGGGATAGATAATATAATTGAAGCATATAAAACGGGAAGAGCGGTAGATGATACTTGGTATTCTATATCTTTCCAAAAAGAATTTTCATCAACCCCAGTTTTGGTAGGAAAATTCATGACGGAGTATGGTTCAGACAACTCTGAGGAGAGAATTAGAAATTTAGACACCCAAGGATTTGAGGTTCATATTGAAGAGACACCAGCATACCCACCAGGTACACATACGACAGAGGAATTTGGCTATTTAGCAGTTAAGGAAGGACTTATAAGGGGAATTCAGTATAAAGCCCAACCATCTATAAGTTTGGGCTCGGAAACAGTTGTAGGAAAGACATACCAGAAATTGCCTTATTGGATCGAGTCTGGTTGTAATTCCACAGATACAAAAGTATGGACGCAAATTCCATTCTTGGAGGCGAATGGAAATGCTAAGATTTACATGTATTATGGAAATTCAAATGCAGAGGCTGAAAGTGATGAAATTTCTGAATTTTCATATTCTTCAAAGAAGGGAACATATGTTGTTTTGGGAATCCAAGACTCGGCTCTGGATATTGCAAGTTTCTCCAATAATACTGAAATAGAACTCGGAACAACTTCCACGACCTTGGATGAATATGAAACATATACGATTTCATCAAGCGATGTAACCTTGGGTTCTTTACTTGAATCTACAAGCCCAGTGTCTTCTGGTACAAAATCAAGTGGTGATGGAGCACCTTTAACACCTTTAATTTTTAAAGGAAAATTATTTGAGATTCCCGTTTCGAGATATAATCCTATTTATTTTGATTTCTATGCTTTAGAAGACACACAAATTAAGATTTATAATTCCACGGGCTCTGGATGGAATTTGGTTGAGACATTTAATTTAAATAAAGGATCGGCAGTTTCAAAATCATACACGGGAACAGATACAGATATAGGGGTTGAAATAAGTTATCTTATAAACTCCACCGGAGATATACTTGTATTTTTCCGTGGAAATGTGGATGATTATATGCCTTTAGTTCCTGCAGGAAAGGAATTCTATGTGGAGCCGAGTAATTATATGCAAATAGGAGCCGTTTTTGATAACACTCAGGTGACGATTTATTATTCCGATGGCACCTCCACCTCGTTCATTTTAAATGCTGGGCAAGCATGGACTTCTTCTTCTTTAGGAGCAGATGGAACAGCAGATTCAGCAAGAATAGTAGCAAATAATTCTATTTTTGCATATCAAGAGGCAGATTCTGATGGTACTGAGGTAACTCCAGGATTACCACCTAAACTAATGGATTATATCTTTGTATTCCCACAGAATGCAGAGTATTTTGTTGCGGTAACTTTAACAAATAGAACAACAAACTGTACCTTATATGATTCTTCAGGAGCAATTGATAATTCCTGGGAAGTTACTGCAAATTATCCCTATCCCGGGAAGATAGATTATGGTACCGGACAAGATGGAACAACTTACATTTATGCTGGTTGGAAATTAATCTGTAATAATCCTGTTGCAATTTATTATGAAGAAGCAACCAATGACGCAGAAACTCTACTTTATGGACCTAAAGCACATATGCAAATTGGAGATGTCAGTTATTCCATTTCGGGAATTGAGGAGGATAGATATGTCAAACTGAAAAATTATGGAAATACTTCGGTAAAGGGTTATCTATGGATGGTTGTTCAAGAAAAAACCGATACGGGATGGAAAAATATGATTCCTCCAGTCCTGGATGATAGACCCGACAATTTGAGAATTTTAAATCCGGGAGAGGAGATAAATCTAACCCAATTATGGAACTCTAATCCATGGTATACTAATAGACATAAACCAGGTAAGTATAGAGCGTATGCGGCATTTGTTGATCCAGATGGAAATGTCTTGGTTTCAGCAATTTACGGGAATGTAGAGGACTGGGATGAATTTGAGATAATAAAAGCCGTTTTGGAGTTAACAGATCTTACCCATGAGAACGAATTTGAACACAGTATTAATGAATATGAAATTCTGGACAGAATAGATTGGATTAATGTTACGGTAACGGCTATCAATAACACCGCCTTAGGAGCCAACATAACCCTAAATGTCTTAAATTGGAACAAAAATCCCGTTTCCTGGGGCCCCAATGAGACAAAATTATGCGGAGACATACCAGAAAATCAAAGCTGTCAGAGAAGATGGGATAACTCCTCTCATGGCTACTTAATCCCAGAGGATGCATCTCCAGGCTCTTACACCTTTTTCTGGAATGTCACAATGAGATTAGAAAATGGAGATTTAAGATTTAACGATTCCTACAGCTTTATAATTCATAACATCCCATCAACATTCTCCTCCTCTCTGAGCAAATCACGTCTCTATAAGCCAGATTCCACAATCTATAATTTCACATTTACGAATCAATGGAGCAAAAATTTGACAGATGTTTATGTTAGGATAAATTGTCCCGAGGTTGAAGGATTTAACTGCTCTTGTCTATATGGCTCTCAAGGTGGAGAAGTTTGTTATATCGGCAATGTCTCCGCTTTAGAAACTCTAACCATCTCATTTAATATATCTGTAAATGATTCAACTCCCGTAGATGATTACTTTGTAAATATAACCCTTAACTATACAAATCCGGGTAATGAGTATAAAGAATGGAAAGAATATGAAACCAAAAAAATTGAGGTTAGGTCACCAAATCTTCTTGAAATAACTCTCTATAATATCCCAGAGAATTACACAAGGGGTTATTTATATAATTTATCAGCCTATGCAAATAACACGGCAAGCTTCACTTCTCATAATGTATGGCTTAATTATACATTGCCCATTGGCTGGATAAATGTCAGTGGAAATTTGAGTCAATATGCTGCAACCTTAGCACCTTCCGAGTTGATATGGAACAATATAACAGTGAATGTTACCTATTCTGCATCTCTTGGTGAGCAAGAAATAAGGTTGGATTCGGTTTCGGATGAGGGACAGGAAGACTGGAAAATAAAGACAGTATATGTGTGGGCAGAAACCTCGCTAATAAATTTCCAGGCAAATGATTCAACACCAGATAGGAGCGATACAATACAATTACAAGTAAAATTGGTTTATGATAATGGAAATCCAATTTCTGGAGAAGTTGTGGAATTTTATGACGAGAATGAATCTTTATATATTGGCTCATCTGTAACAAATTCCCAAGGTATTGCTGTAATAGAGTATCAAATTCCATCAAATGCACTTCTTGGAATTCATATTATAAATGTTAGTTATAATGGAAGTTCCTCTCTCTACACTTTACCTTCAACCTCTACTATGACAATAGATGTTCATCAAAAACCGACAATAACTAACATAACAATAGTTCCAGAGGTTATCGGTTATGGCTTCAATGTCACAATAAGGGCTAATGCTACTGATATAGATGATGGCATAGATAAGGTATTTGCAAAAGTAAAATTCCCCAATGGCACTTTGTATTGGTTTGAAATGACCAACATTTCCAAAGATATATATGAAGTTAATCTGACAGATCTATGGAATTATGGAGAGTATAATGTAACGATCTGGGCCAATGACTCAATAAACAGTATAGTGGAGAGTTCTGTTCATCATTTCTATTTAAAAGTTAGGGCAAATGTCTTTGTAAGAACAGAAAATGAAACCTATGCACCAGCAACCTATGTTAATCTAACCTCAGGGAATTATTGGTGGGATTACAAATGGGATTATCGGAAAGAGATAAATATCTCCGAAAATTCTGGCAACAATCTTTCAGAATATCAAATTTTAATAATTCTAAATACTACAAATTTCAATTATTCAAAAACAAATGATAATGGTTCAGATATAAGATTTATTTTCTTTAATGAAACATCAAAGAAAAATATAGAAATTCCCTACTATATTGAAGAATGGAATTCTTCGGGAGAGAGCAAGATATGGGTTAAGATTCCTTACATCGAAGCAAGTTCCAACACAACAATTTATCTCTACTATGGAAACCCAGACGCAGAATCTAAGTCCAACATCTCAGAAACATTCTCATATTCAGAGCCAAGAGTTATAGGTTATGTTGTAAGCGATAGAATTTCTGAAACAACGGGCTTATCAATCCTGAGCCTCTGCAACAACAATCAAATCCAAGTCGGCTCCTCGACCTACAACCTAGACGAAATGCAGTCTGTATCAATTCCTGCAACAAGTTTAGAGATAAATACATCAATAAAGGTAAAATGTCTGGCACAAGCAGAGGGCTCTGGAAGTTGGGATGACATCATAGTTCCAATTTCATGGGCCGGAACAGAATTCATCTTTGGCGGTATGAGAGACACTAGTGATAGATTCTGTATGTTATCTCCTTTTGGAAGTGCTTCTGTCACGATATATGATGGCTCAACGTCAGAATGGTCAGGAACAGTAAACTCTTCTGGATTCTGCATAACAAATGACATCACATCTGGAAATGCTCTTAGGATAGTAAGTGATATACCAATATTGGTTGCTTACTACGGTGCGGGTGGAAGTGATGCTTATGCGATGTATCCCGCAACCACAGAGGCTTTATATGGACCATCAGTCTCAAATGATGCATATGTCGCCGCCGGTCCTTCTGGCGCGACAGTTAACTATAGAGTTAGCACTGGTAGCTCAAATACACAAACGATAGCGGCGAACTCGCAGGTCAATCTTGATGATCTAGGCTCTGGTGATTCGGGTTCAGGTCCAGCCATACTTATCGAACCATCAAATCCGGTGGGAGCAATACAACAAGCAGACCACGATGGTACCGAATCTAGCGTCTTTGTTCCAAGAAAAGAGATGTCAACCAAGTTTGGCTCAGCATTAGCAACAGAATATGTAGCAATAGCGACTCCCTATCAAGATACTCAATGCAGCGTTTATGATTCTCTTGGAAATTTGGTTGGAACTGATACGGCTTCTGGCTCTAATGGAATCTATGAGCTCTGTTTTGGCTGTGGTAATGATGATACTTATGTAAATGGTGCATGGAAATTGGAATGTAATAGAGAGGTTTGGGCATATTATGAGGAGGATGTAAATGGAGAGGAAACAAACTTACTGGGTTATAAACAGATGCGTCAATATGTTTATCCAGAGCCAACTCTTGTAATAAGCACTAATGAGGAGACTCCAGATACGGGAATAGCGAATCCTGGAGAGACAGACTTCTATGCATATTTATTAATGCAAGTTTATAGAAACACAACCCAGGGTTGGCAATTAATAGATACTGTGATAAACGAAACCTCTCCAAGATTATTAGGGATTGGGGAGAATCTGAATATAAGTGATATATGGAATCAAGTTTCTTGGTATACGAATAAGTACGAAGCGGGAGTTTATAGGGTTTATGCGGCTTTAACTGACGAGAATGGAAATGTTTTGAATTCTGAATATGGATTTATAGAGGGATATGGTATCTTTAATATAACCGCTCCGCCAGTTCAATTGAATATAACTGAGATAAGAATCTACAATGTTACAAACAACCTAAATACACATATTTATACTGGCGACTTGGAAGATTCTGGAATAAATAAAACATTCATTCTTTATAGTGGTCGGGTCTATAGAATAGAAGTAAAGGTTCAAAACCTCCCAGATAGTTCGACATGGCTCATAAGCAATTCTATAGTAAGGCATCTAAACCTAAACGAAACTTGGATTATAAATGAGACTGAAGATATATGGTATTCCAACATCTCAGATAGGTCGCAGACAGACTTCACTGGAGGACTGTGGAACGGCACTGTGGAATGGAACACTTCACTTGGAGGAAGCGTTCCGGCGGGAGGAAATGCCACATTCTACTATATTGTTAATATAACAACAAATGTGAATGAGGAATATCATGTAAACTTTAGGATTGATGATCCAACATTTGTGAAAGAGGATTACTCCATATTCAAGATAATTGTCCCGGAAGCAGAGCCACCAGGACTATGGCAGGGAATCTACAATCTAACAAAGAGGAAGGTCATAAGGGGTGAATCATTGAAGATATATGCGAGATGGGATGAAACCATTGGTGAAGCAAAAGCTGAATATAATTCAACATCCCCCACCTTAGTGAATTACACAATAACGCTACCAGACCCCAATCCAGAAAACTGGACCAACTACACTATAGACACAACTTCATTATGGCTTCTAGGCTATCATGTCGCAAAGATTTATGCCTCTGACCTACAAGGAAATTGGAACAATACCCTACCTTATTTGAACTTTACGGTCTGGGGAATGGCAGAAATCACAGCAGGAAGTTTAAATCCATCAGTAATTAATGTGACAAATTCAACAAAAATTTTATGTAAAGTAATGGATACGACAAACAATTCAGCAATTTCAAATTACATAGTATACTTCTACAACTCTACACATCTTCTCGGAACTAATGTAACGAATTCTACTGGGTGGGCATCCTTTACATATACCGACTATACTCCCGGAGAGGAAACAATAATCTGTAATATCACAAAGAATGAAACTCGTTTCTATGAAATTAACGAAAATAATTACAAGCAATTTATTCTGACGACGAGAGAAAATAACCCTCCCTGGTATTCTGATATCTCGGCAAATGTTTCTGGAGATCCGCCAATTGTTCATAAGGGCGATTACGTTGAATTGAGGACATTATGGCACGATGACTATCAGCTCGATCTCGCTTTGCTTGAAGTAAATGCCTCGGGAGTCTGGGAAAATGTCTCTTCATTACAATTGAATGGAAATGAATCATGGGCCAACTTTTCATATCAGATTCCATCCTCAATGAATCCAGGATTTCTGGGTTGGAGACAACACGCCAACGATTCTTTCAATAATAAAAACATAACACCAATTCAAACCATAGAGGTATGGGGTTGGGCAGAAATTTCAGATGCATATCTTACAGATGCTTATATCTATGTAAACGAAACGACAACAATGATGTGTAGAGTAAGGGATGCAAATTCCTTAGAAGGAATTGAAAATTACACCGTCTATTTCTATAACTCCACCGGCTTATTAGGAACGAACACAACCAACGCTACGGGATGGGCATCCCTCACATTTAATGATTCAACAAATGGAACAGAAACCATAATATGTAATATAACAGATTCTCCGGCATTGAGATATAATATAACGGAGAACAATGAAGGCTCAGATGTTTTACATACGGCATTGCCAGGGCAAGATGTCACTCCACCGGGAATAGTTAATAGTACTTATGGTTTAAACGATACATCGATCATGAAGAATGAATCTATTCTTGTATATGCCTTGTGGAATGAAGCAATAAGCAACGCTACAATAGAGTATAATTCTACATCACCGGCATTAGAAACCTACCAGATTCCACCACCATATACAGACAACTGGACAAACTACACAATACAGACAAACGGCTCGTGGATGGTTGGAATTCATTTCGTTAAGATTTATGCTGCAGATCAATACGATAACTGGAACGATACTCTACCTTATTTAAACTTTACTGTATATGGAAGGGCTGGAGTCTACTGGAAATCACCAAGTGGGAATTTAGACAGGGGGATTATACAACTGAAATGTGAGGTTAAGGATATGGATGGCGGTTATCCAATAGAAGGTTATACTGTAAAGTTCTATAATTCTACAGACCCCATAGGGTCTAATGTTACAAATTCCAGCGGAATAGCTGTTTTGAATTGGAACGCATCTCAGCATGAAGTTGGTCCCGAGCAGATGACTTGCACAATTCAATCACAAGGATATTATTATGCCATAGATAGTTCAGATTCCGAATCAATAACATTATATGGTTCCTTGAATACAACAATAATAAATCCCGCCGAGGATGAAAAATACCATAAAGGTGATACAGTAGTATTGAATTCGACAACTGTTGATGAAAATTCCCAACAAGTTACACCAAGTTCGGCATTATGGTACAACTCAACATGGAGCCAAATCGCAAGTGGAGAGAACACAATATGGAGTATACCTCTAAGCTATAGAACCGGAATTGAAACTATTCATCTGAATGTATCTAAGCAATATTATCACCCTGATTCGGATAATGTATCAATAGAAATCTGGGGTTATTCAAATGTTACATGGATTTCACCAGAGAATGGCAGTAATGCCTCTCAGGGTTCTACTGTTGAATTGATATGTCGGGTTAATGATGTTAACGGGAGTTATGGAATTCAGGGTTATCCTGTAAATTTCTATTATAAAAATTCCACAGAAAGTAGTTATCATTATATCGGAACTTCCAATACAAATTCAACTGGATATGCAACCTATAATTGGAATACAGATACCTTATCATTGGACAATTACACAGTAATGTGTAATATCTCAGATAACTCTACTCTTTACTACAATGTTACTGCAGATAATGAGGCATCATCAGTAATAGAATTGGTCACTGCTGCCGGAATATTGGAGGTTTATTTGATGTTGCCCCCATCAATCCCGGGGAAGGATGGTGCTGAATTGAACGCTGGCTATAAAGTCGGACAGAATAAAACCTTTATTCTGAAGGCAAATGTGACATGTAGAAATGCAAACTGTGGAACAGTTCAAGGAACAATCCGCTACAATTCTACATCAGGATTGCCAGATACAGCAATTCCAACTTCCTATTCAACCCCATTCTATCTACCTTCCGATCCAAATCCAAAGTCTTGCGGAATTTTGAATGTTAATGATTCTTGTGTATTGAATTGGACTGTAAATTCCACTGGAACATTGGGAAGTTTCTGGAAATTAGATGTTCTCTTCGAGGGAACTTCTGCTCAAAGCAACAATACGAATTATACAATAATAGAAATAACAAAGGTCTTAATTTTGCATTTATCCGGAAATGTCGTTGATTGGGGATCCTTAGATCCACAAACTCAGTGTAATGCTCCCTTACCCGGTTATACCCCAATAAATATTTCCTTGGATGAAAATTCAAATGATGCAGATGGAATCTATATCAAGGGAACAGATCTGGTGAATGGCTCAAACTCTATTGGAGTGGGAAATGTGACATGGGGCAAAACAGATAATTGCCTTACTTCAAAGTCTGAAGGAAGGTTCTTGAGTTACGAATGGGCAAATATAAGGAATTATACAGCTGCGGGAACAACTCAGGAATTATACTTCTGGATCGACATACCAGCGGTTCCGGCATTGCGCTACAGGGGAGAAGCATATGTAATGGCAAACGCGTCATTATAACGCATTATGATGTTATAAGAATATAAAAATATAATAATTATTAATGGAAGATGAAAAAAATAATGGGAACAGTTATAGTAATATATATAATTGTTATAACGCTTATGGAATCTGTTATCGCGGATTCTATTTCCTTGGGCAGTATCTCTGATATAAATTCAATGACACTAAAACCTGGTGAGCAGGGGGTTTTCAGAGCATATTTCTTTAACATGGGCAACAATCCAATCAGTGTTGATATTGATGCAGAATATCCTTCAGATTTGAGAGTTGAGATTCATCCCAAGGAATTGAGAATTGAAAAGGAAACTACAGAAAACCCATCAGCGAATGATACCTACCTCATCTTGGCGGATGGAAAGACCTATGCGAAATTACACAGGGTGAATGTTTATATAAAAATTCCATCAAGAATTTCGACAAATCTATACAAGGTAAAATTAATTGCAAGGGCAGTATCTTCTGAAATGGAAGAGAGGGAAGGAATTACCCAGAGTCTGATACAGGTAAGGGAAATTCCCCTTACAATATATGTCCCCGGGGTGGTTAGTGGAAGAACTAGAGAAAGAAATGAAGAAATTATATTGGAACATCCAATAATACTCGAGCATGGAGAAGATGATACATTCTTCATTAAACCGGGAAGTGGAGTGGGTGTATCGGAGCATGGTAAAAGAGAAGGTAAAAGAGAAATTACAACAACTCTCCAAGCACATGATGAAAAGCACAGAGCGGAGGAGGAAAAAGAGAAAAAGAGTACTGGAATTTTGGGTGTAAAGAAGGCCAAGGATGGAAGAATCATGGTTAATTTACCTACCGGTCAGATAATTATAAACAAAGAACAGCAAGAAACAGCCATCGATCTTGGCTTAATAACATTGATAATAAGCATTGCATCATTGATATTGAGAATATTAAAATAGAATTGGAATGAATCTCGGAGAAATTTTTAGAGAAAAGAAGAAATTATATTTATTTATTTACATTTCATTTATCATCTTCTCTATAACAACCTTGGTTTATTCCGCTAAACCATCAATAAATGAGGTATGGCATTTTCCATATCTTACAGAGGTAAATACAAATGTCACATTTAGGGCAAATGTCACAGATCCAGATAACGATTTATGGAATGTTTTTATTGATATAGAATTGTGTAATGGAACAACCCTCTATAACTTATCGATGTATAACATTTCTCAAGATATATATGAATACATTTTTAATGCAACATGTCGTGGGACAAATCGTTACAGAATTCATGCAATTGACCTAACATTCAATGAAACATTCTCAAATTGGACAGACTTCTTTGTTGTAAAGACATGGCCAGAATCTGGGAGGGTTCTGATAAATGTATATGTTCTGGCAAGATGCTGTGGTGAAATCTCATATTTCTTTATTCCAAAGGAGATTCTCCAGAATCAAACAACAATGATAATGATGGTATTTAGGAATTGTGGCAATATAGGCTTAGATTATCATTATAATTATATTACAATAATTAACTCGAATGGCAGTGAAATTGCAAGTTGGTCTGGTCCCGGGATTCCTGCTGGGGCGGTAGATATTTCTGAGGAAAGCTTCTTCTGGGCGATATGGTATGTAGATGGAACTCCCTTGGGCAATTATACTGCAATAGGTGAGGTCGAGTATTCATCAACATATGAAGAGGGGAATATAACATTTGGAAATTTCTCAGAGCTAAATGAGAGTGCAAATTGTAGTGGAATTATAAATTCAAGGGTTAATTGTACAAAGATAGATTACATGTATTGTTCTCTCTATCCCACAACAAACATAATATTTGTAAATACAACTACTGTGTCAAATGCAACGGTCCCTGGAATGAATAACAACACAGTTGCATATACTGGAACAACGAATATAGATGGAAGTCTGTATTATGCATACACATTCAATATGAGTTCATGCGATGAGTATTGCTATGCGTGCCTTAGTAACGATACAAATCTGACATCGGATGAATGTAATTATGAGGATTATGTCATAAGTAGTTTAGAATATGAGGTCTTCAGGGTTGATGAGTTTGGGCAGAATGTAACATTTCGTGAGATGACAGAATCATGTGATTATACAATTACAAGTTATGAATGTTATATACATTTAAATGGAACAACAGAATGTAATTACACAAAGTATTGCTATGGAAAGGTGAGGACAGAGGTTCCATTCGAGATAGTCAAACAAGTCGGTGTAGAACCAACTCCCACTCCATCTCCAATCTTTGGACCTTATCCCGTGATAATAAGAGAGATGCCTCCACAAATTAATCAAGAACAAACCTGTGATCCTTCAGACCCTTGGAATACCTGCACATATACTGAAAATAGATTAATAATCCTGAATGTCGGAATTGTGAATGCAAGCAATGTAACTGTTTATGATAATGCAACAATAGGGCATTGTTCTATTGAAAATTGTTCTATAATTGCATATAGATGCGTAAATAGTTCCGAATATAATTGCCTAATAACAAGAAATGGAAATTCATTAAATGTAAAATTTGAGATATTTGACGATATACCCCCAAATGGGTACAAGATACTTGAGTACGAGCTCGTTCCAGCATTTAATACATCAGCATACGCATCAGCAAATATCTCTTATTACCAATTTAACGCATCTGCAACATTCTATGACATGTCGGAGAGAGGGAACGGAACGATGTACAGAGTTTATGAGAATGACCCCTACTATAATCCACCGGAGTCCAAGGTTATGGAATTGAGAAATGTTTCGGCATTTAATTATGAATTGGATGTGAGGAGTAATGGCTCGATTGGCAGGAGAGATTTCTTTACGACAGAAGAAACATTATTCAATTTTACAATCTTTTCAATAACTGGAACGGGACAGACAAATAATCCCTGGACGGCAACGATTGCCTTACCATATAGATGGAACATAACATCATGCGCCTGTGAGGATATAAATTATGGATGCTCGTATACAGATACAGAATTAACATACACAGGCATTATAACCCCAGCAACAATGACAACAGTTAAGTGTAATTTCACAGCAATTGTAACAACAGAGGGCTTCTTCCTATTACCTGTAAATAAGACTCTGGATGGAGAATATGAAAGATACATTCCGGGTTTGTTTACCATAAATAGAGCATTAATTACAAGGAATATAACACAAAACATAACTCAGAACATTACAATACAACAGCCTCTGCCGATGCCATTCCCGATGCCAATCGAGAGGGAGAAGGAGGTAGAGAAGGAGGTGCAGGTTCCAATGGAGATAGAGGTTCCAAAGAATGTTACTGTTCCAGAGTTGGAGATGGCTATAAACATAGAACCCATTGAGAGAGAGATAAATGGCACCCAGGGAGTCTTCATTCCCGCGATATTCAACATAACAAACATAGGAAATGTCCCAGTAGATAATGTGACCTTGATTCCAATAGTTCCGGAGGGCTGGGAATTCAAAACCGCATTAGTTTCATTCTTGGATGTTGGAAATTCAACAAATAGAACGATATTTGTAAAACCACCATATAATGCAGAGGGAAAATACGCAATTCCCGTCAAGGCAGTCAGAGGAAATTTGACAATGGACATAGACTACTTCTGGTTAAATATTATAAAGGAGGTAAATATATCTGTTCTCGAGATACTGGAATATCCTTCCGTGATTTATATTCAAGTAAATTCAAACGCAACGGTTCCGATTCTATTGAGGAATATCGGCAAGATAAGATTACATGACATAACGGGAAGGCTCGAGAATGCCGAGCTTTGTATCGACCATTATTCATTCTCATCAATTAAATTTTTGGACCCAGAACAGATAAAGACATCCCATCTTTCCATAAGGGCAAAGGGTAAACCAAATAGATGTAAAACGACAATGATATTTGGATCAAGGGAGGAGGCATACGCCTTTGCAGATGTTACAATTGTTGTTATGCCTCCACCCTCTCTAATCCCGCCAATCACAAAATTAAATATGCTTCTTGTTTTATTGATATTTATAGCAATATTGATGGCATCGAGGAGTGGTGGGGAAAGGGTAGAAGAGAGGAGAATGACGAGGGGGCAGAAGGCAATTAGAATAATTCTTTATTTCATAGTAAGCATAATAATATTTGTCATGATCTACATTCTGTTTAGTATATTCGGATTCCCAGAATTTAATATAAGAATCTGATGAAATTCTCGATATCTCTTTCGATCTCATCAATTTTTTTATACTCTGCAATAAAATGTGTTAAATATTCAGACAGATAGAGAGAAATTGATATGAATATAAAGAAACCAAACAAGGGCAATATAAACGATATACCTTGAACTCCAAGCAGGTTTAGAATATTTATCAAATCACCAGAGGTGGAGAATAAATAGGACATGGGGTCTGTCAGAAATCCCAATCCAGTAAATAGTGGAATGCTTGACTGAGCAGTTTTACCAGATACCCGCGTGTAGAATCCATTTATGAATAGAATTGAGCCAAATATGAAATTCCCAAGTATTCCAATTCCAAGAAATATAATCACATCAATAAAATTCATCTCAGAGATTATTTCCAATTTACCGTATATTCCATTCTCGAGAGTAAATTCTATATTGCCATTATAATAATATCCCAATGTTTTTAGAATAATGATGTGAAGTAGCTCATGAATTAGGGGCGCGATAACGAGTGCCACTAAAAATAAAGACAAAAGACTAAGAGTGATAGAGAGTTCATAGTGAATCTTTCTTCCGAGAGGTTCGAATTCCATCCTTAATTCTTTCTGCATGTGCGATAGTGGATACATTCATCTCACACATTTATGTCAGTTCCTTTATCGTTCTTTCTGCGAGCCCATATGCAGATGAAAATGTATCCATTTGAGGTACATTGGCATATACCATTATTGCTATCCTCTTGAAGAATGCTATTAATTTCCTCTTTAATTCATCATCAATTTCCCTATTCTTTAAATCATTTACTAATTCAAGATATGTCAATTCCCTGGTAATTTTAAATCTCACCTCCAGAAATTGTTTTAGGACATAAGCAGTTCCAATTATTGCCTTTCTCTCATCCTTTATCTCCTTTATCCTATCGAGATTTTCCAATGCAAGTCTTCGCAATTTTGCGGGCTTACTCTCCACAGTAGTCCTTCTTATAAATTTGAGTATAATATTAATGAATGAAAATATCCGCCCTCTCCCTTCTTCTTCACTCTTCTTCTTTTCCTCCTCTCTTTTCCGTTCCTCCATCAAATCATCCTTGAATTCTCTTCTTAAGTCCCTCAATCTTAATTCATCCCTCATCTCCCCTATCAGAAACGACTTTCCTTCTTCACCAAGCTCAATTTCACCAATCTCTTCGAGCCTTTCTTTTATATCTTTATATTTTTCCTCCCCCCCGTCTTTATGCTCTACTTCCTCCACCCCAATCTCAGCAAGTTTCTCAATTTCCCTTGAGAATTCATCATTTTTGACTTCCCCTTTTCTCCTTACTATGATCGATATTTCATCCCTCTTTTTTATGACCTCTATCTCAGATGTCTTTGGTATATCGATTTCACCACTCTCAACTATCACCTCTGGTTTTCCATCCTTCTCCACAAACTCTATATCCGCGATAATCTCGTTTCTGTTTGCTGCAATAGACTTAATCCTCTTTAACGCATCATTATATCTTTTCTTATCTATAAGTCCTTTATCATACGCATCTTTTAACATATCTGATAAACCCTCCTCCCCTTCGGTTTTACCTACGATCTCTTCCTTAATCTTCTCGACATCCACCCCGAGTCTCTCCTTAACCATCTTCTCCTTCTCTTTCTTCTTCACAGTAGGTGCGGGAATCCCCCCGAAAACTTTGGTGGTGTCCCCACCCTTCAAGGCATCTTTGAATATATCTGATGCAGATTTCTTCTTTCTAGTATTTTTCATTTCAATTATTCAATTACATTTGAATTATATAACCTAAACTATGGAAGCGATCTGTATTTTGTTATTTCAAATCCCCATTCAATCAACAAAACTACGGCAAGAATCAACAATAACACCAAATCCTGTCTTTCCCTCGTTCTTTTGTATTCGAGTCCCGATTCGAATGCATTCCTCAACGAATCTCTATCATCTATTATGAAGTATTCACCATTTGTCTTATTTGCCAAATCAACAAGTGCATGAACATCGAGATTTGGAAATTTTGCGGCAGTTGCATTTAGCCCCTTTAATTCTGGTGGTATGCTGATGCTTCTGTTCTCCCTCGTCCCTATTCCAATTGCGTATATCCTTATTCCAGAACCATTAATTGACCTAATTGCCTCGGTTAGATTTGTTCCAACATTATTAATGCCATCAGTTATAAGAATTATGCTTTTATTTCTCCCACCCGGTTCGAATAGTGATTGCGACGCAATCAATGCATCTCCAATCGCAGTCCCACCTGGCTGTTCAAATTCAATTCTCTCAATTTCCCTTATAACCTCATCCATGTCCGTAGTCGGCTTTAATTTTATGTATGCCTTACCGGCAAATGTAACAAGACCCACCTTCGTGTTTCTTAACTTTCTAAGGGTTTCTATACAAGTCTGTTTTACGAATTCAAGTCTATTGGGCTCATAATCCTGTGTAAGCATGGAGCCAGATGTGTCTATTGCAATAACAAAATCCGCCTTTGATACATATTCTTCTTTAACTATATAGACCCCAGATATCAATAATATGATGAGAAACATTGATGTGATCCTGAGTAGTAATGGAACAATATCTGACGAAATTATCTTTCTCTCCGCAACTCTCTCGAGTATCTCAAAATTCCCAAATTTCAGAACCCTTTTTCTCGCAAACCTCTTTGAGATTAAATGGAGAATTATAACTAAACCAAGGAGCAACACTATAAGGTTCATGTAGTCAAATACTCCTGAAAAATCAACCACTGGCAATTTCATTTTATATTTCCGTCAATTCAAGTTGTGATATGAGCGGCTTAACAAATGGCTTTGTCGTGTAAATCTTAACAAACCCAAGTCCAGAATTTCTAAACTCAGATTCAATCTTGGTTTCCTGCTCCTTTGCAAGTTTCTCAAATTTTTCCCTAATCTTGTCTGTATTTACGCTCAACACATTGTCTGAAAATGGGTCCGAAAATCTCATACATCCCATCCCGGGGGGCATGAATGTATCCCTAATGTCCCTTATCATTATCCCAAGCACTCTGTCCAATTTACCACCGATCATCTTAAGTGCGTCTTCCCAGCCATCACCGATTCCAATGAAATCTGAGATTATAAAGAGTATTGTTCTATCAGCAACCATATTTATCAAATATGATAAAGACTTCCCTAAATCACAATTACCACCATAATTCCTTGGGTCGACAATCAATCTTAGAATCTTATAGTATTGGCTTATATCCCCCACTGGATCAAGTGCAATTATAATGTCATCATTAAACATTGCAAAACCAACATTGTCACCAGACTCGACTGCGGCATATGCCAATGTTCCAGCAACTACGGCGGCATATTCACTCTTCAATTTTTCCTGAGTTCCAAGTAACATAGAATTTGAGACATCTAAGAGAATATAAACATCCAAATCCCTCTCATCCTCAAATTGCTTTACATATAATTTCTTCGCTCTCAGGCTTGCTTTCCAATCTATCTTTGTCGCATCATCCTGCTCTGGCACATATTCCCTAAGACCGGCAAATTCTATACCGCTGCCCCTGAAGAGTATCTGATACTTCAGTATCAATCTAAATGTATCAATGATCTCTCTAACATTCGCGTCAATCTCCTCAACGAGTTTGTCGATATATCTTGTGCCAACCTCTTCCAGCTTTTTTTCCATTTTAGAATTTATTTAATGTACGGGAACATTCTCAATTATTGAATCTATTATGTCATCGGATGAAATGGCTCTCGCCTTGCCCTCATAATTCAATACAAGTCTATGCCTCAATACATTATGTGCTACAGCCCTAACATCATTTGGAATCACAAATGTCCTCCCATTTATCATTGCAGTTGCCTTTGCAGCAAGTGATAAACCGATTGTTGCTCTTGGTGATGCACCCCATTGTAGATATTTTGAATATTCTATATCATACTCCTCTGGATATCTCGTTGCATGAATTATGTCAACGATATATTCCTTTACCTCCTCAGAGATTCTTATAGATTTGACACATTCTTGCATATCAATAATCTCTTCGGGAGTCAGAATCTTCCTTATACCAAATTCTTCAATCTTCATAACCTGAACATTCTGATTTAATATCCTGATCTCATCATCCTCTTTGGGATAGTCAACAAATATCTTGAATAGAAATCTATCCACTTGTGCCAATGCCAATGGATAAACACCCTTCTGCTCCAATGGATTCTGTGTTGCTAAAACGATAAATGGTTTAGGTAATGGATAAGTCTTCTTACCAATCGTTACTATTCTTTCCTCCATTGCCTGCAGCATGGCAGACTGAACCTTCGGGGGAGTTCTATTTATCTCATCACCGAGAACGAAATTCGCAAATATTGGCCCCTTTACAGTATAGAATCCCTTCTTTTCTTCATAGACAGTAGTTCCAGTAATGTCCGATGGCAACAGATCAGGAGTAAACTGAATCCTTTGAAATTTCGCACCCTCAACGGTCTCCGTTAATAATTTTACAAGAAGAGTTTTTGCAAGTCCCGGAACACTCTCGAGCAATACATGACCTCTACATGCTATACATATGAGGACAGAATCTATGACCTCATCCTGTCCAATAAGACCCTTATGAATTTCCCTCTTTACCTCATTAATCTTCTTCTTATATGCCTTTATTTTCTCCCTTAGTTCGTTCATTTTTACCGTAAGATAAAGTATAACTTTATCTTCGGCATAAAAATGCTCAATTCACTCTGTGAATTGGCACTCAAAATTCACTTAGGTGAATTTTGTCTGTTCACTTCGTGAATTTTTCTTGTTTAAAGCACAGGAACATTCTCAATCACCGCATCAACAATCTCATCGGTCTTAATTCCCTTTGCCTTGCCCTCATAATTCAAGATTATTCTATGCCTCAATACATCGTGAGCAACCTCGCGAACATCTTCGGGTATGATAAATATGCGCTCATTCATCATTGCAGTCGCCTTTGCAGCAAGCGACAGATTTATTGATGCCCTTGGGGAACCGCCCCATTGTATGTATCTTCCTTCTTCAATGTCATACTTATCTGGATGTCTTGTGGCATCGACCAAATGAACAATGTATCTTGCAATTTCTTCAGACATTCTTATATGCTTTACTGTTTCTTGCATATCCAAAATATCTTCAAGTGTTACAACCTTCTCCACATAATATTCTTCAATACTCATCACCTCCACATTTCTGTCAATAATCACCATTTCATCCTTCTTTGGGGGTGGTTCGACCATTATCTTAAAGAAAAATCTATCTATCTGAGCCTCTGGCAATGGATAAACACCCTTAGTTTCTAACGGATTCTGAGTTGCCAACACAAAGAAGGGGTTTGGTAATTGAAATGTTACTCTTCCTATGGTCACTTCCCTTTCCTCCATTGCCTGCAGCATGGCAGACTGAACCTTCGGAGGAGTTCTATTTATCTCATCACCGAGAACGAAATTCGCAAATATTGGCCCCTTTACAGTATAGAATCCCTTCTTTTCTTCATAGACAGTAGTTCCAGTAATGTCCGATGGCAACAGATCAGGAGTAAACTGAATCCTTTGAAATTTCGCACCCTCAACGGTC
>Ga0209410_1000289_pt1 | contig 22481 bp, 19 predicted proteins | sample Mar14436cmmetaG_FD_184135 | JGI IMG/M metagenome (GOLD analysis project Ga0209410, IMG submission 184135) | Marine hydrothermal vent microbial communities from Guaymas Basin, Gulf of California to study Microbial Dark Matter (Phase II) - Marker... ... | reverse complement strand
TCACGTACAACCTGGTGAATACATTCCGCAGGTGGATGAAACTCCGCACATGCCTCCACCGTATATGGAAATGTAGGATACCCCCTCATATAGAGCGAATACCCGTATACCCAATCACACATATCACCACTCGTGGGATACAACATAGACGACTGTTGCGCTGTGTATGTACTGTAACCTGATTGACACGTTATACGGGAGGCCATCTCGTTACCTATATCCTCCAGTATCGTGGAGTCAGGTGCACACTCAAATGTATAACCCCACGGCCAGATTACCATCTCACCATACGTGTGATAACTGACCGCAAACACGAAATCCTCTTGCAGTATCAAATCACGCAAAGCTTGTGTTTCAAGTTCACTAAACGGTGCTTCACCCGTATAGACCTGACTTCCAGGCCCATGGCTAACCGCCCACGAGACCATGCTACCCCAATCACCTTCGTAATCACCGTTTGTTGCACCACCATAGTTGCGATTCAAATCCACTCCGTATGTACCAAACTCCTCAAAATAGTGGCGATTCTTACGCCAATCGTTTCCTTCATCATGACAATACACATAACCGTCGGGGTTAAGGCATGGCAAAAGGTAAACCTCACACGAGTTTATCAATTCAGTAATCAAACTATCATAACCATACGCTCTCGTCAACGTATCAGCAAAGAACAGCACAATCTCCAGCGATGGCCATTCACGTGCATGATGTAGCCCCACAAACAGTAACGCAGGTTCATCTTCATCAACCTGTGGATCATCTGATAGCTTCATCACCAGTATAGGACGCCCTTCGTAACTCCACCCAATAGTATCGAGTACCGCAATATCTGCATAGTTAATCGCTATCTGGGTAAATGTGTCAACAAACCCATCAAATGAATGGTACCCCTCCTTACGGGATAGGATTTCCTGCTCCATATCCTCAATGATCACCCTGTATGGATAAGGTGGTATCTCCGCATACGATTTGACGATTACATCAAAGCTATCCTTGAACACTGCTACAAGCTCCACGTCACGGGTGAGCTTCACCTCATGTATAGGTGCATACACACGTACTAAGCTGGAGTTTATCACAAACGAAAGTATCCACCACACCATTTAGGCTCCTTTTCACAATTACGTAAACTTTGTGATCACCCCCTTCTCCGTTATGTAGCCAGTTATCAACTCGTGTGGCACCATATCGAAGACGGGGTTGAACACCTTGATACCATCAGGTGCTATCTTTACGCCTGCGATTTCGGTCACCTCGTGTGGATCACGTTCCTCGATGGTCACATCCGTACCTTTCTCGATGTTTGGGTCAAACGTCGTGTACGGTGCAGCCACATAGAATGGAATATTGTGATATTTAGCCAGTACCGCTATCTCGTACGACCCTATCTTGTTGACCACATCACCATTCTTTGTTATCCTATCTGCACCTATGATTACCAGATCGATCATATCTTTCTCAAACATATACCCACGTACGTTATCGACCACCAACGTCACCGGTATACCGGTTTGCATCAACTCCCACCCCGTAAGCCGTGCCCCCTGTAGAGCAGGTCGTGTCTCACCCACATACACATGTAATGATTTACCCTTCTCCCAACTCTTGTATATAGGGGCAAGCGCCGTCCCTATACCTGTCGTCGCCAACGCACCCGCATTACAATGTGTAAGCACACGTGCACCATCAGGTATCAACGGTTCACCATGCTCACCTATCATATCACAGATCTGTCTATCTTCTTCATGCAATTTACGTGCACACTGTAGGATTTCTTCACGTATGGGTTCGAGCTCATCGTATTCATCCAATATCTCACACATCAAATCCATCGCATAGAATAGATTATATGCCGTTGGACGTGTCCTACGTAATTTAGCGATCGCGGCGATAATCTCCTCTTTGGTATTCGCTTGATAAGCCGCCACCGCCACCCCATACGCAGCAACTACACCGATGAGCGGTGCACCCCGTATCACCAGCTGCTTGATAGCGGTAGCTACTGCGTTCACATCCTTCAACTCACGATACACAACTTTGTTTGGTAGCTGCGTCTGATCCAATACAATCAAACGTCCATCCTCCCATTTAACCGTATCGAATGTCAACCTCATAGCCTGAACAATACCTCCTCCCTACGAAACACGTTATACGCCAGTATGAACATGATCATCGCCCACATACACAGAAAGCCAAACGTCATCAAAATCCCATGTAGCTCAAACTCCCCCATTATCAGTTGTTTCATCGCCAACACAAAGTTAAGTATCGGTATAGCTGCTATTTTAGGTCGTAACGTCAAATCTATAGGTAACATCGACACCATCGCCGGAAATATAACCACCATCATTATTATACTCGCATAGGTTTGTGCCTCCCTATAACTTTTGGCGATTATCGATACAGTTATTAACAGTGATGCAAGGAATGTCGCAAGTGGTACCACCAACACCAGTATCAGGCCAGCAGCCCCCGGCGATATGTAGAACCCCATCTGTTCCGTACCTGGGATGTTACCCATAGGTGTGAGCCTAAACTTGATCGCAACCACCAACCCGATCACCGCCAATATACCTGTCACCAATGCAAAAACCAACACAGATAGCCACTTACCCAACAGCAGTTCCGTCCTCGTAAGTGGTGCCGTCAGTATTGTCTCAAGTGTACCACGTTCCTTTTCGCCTGCTGTTATATCGGTTGCTGTATGCGTTGCACCCACCATCATCATTATAATAAACACGTAGGGAACCATCATCCCCAGCACAAACATACCCGCACGTTTCTTTGGTGTGATATCCTGCTTGATGATATCAAACGGCTCAAGCACCTTAGTGTCAACCCCCTTCACCTGTAATACCTTATTCACGTAATCCTTACGGTAGCGGTCGAGCACATCTTTCACCCTACCTGCAGCCGCTTGTGACTTAAACCTTGTGTTGGTATAGAATATCTTCACCTCACTTGTTACACCCTTATCGAGTTGCACCTCAAACCCCTCCGGTATCTTGATTATCGCCTCCACCTCTTTATCCTCAATCGGTGCAATGGTATCCTCAACCTCTATCCACCTGAGTAATGGCTCCGCTTGCAGGTAACCCCATAACTTAGGTGCATGGGTTTTACCAACTATACCTACATCCACCACCGTAGTCGCTTCACGCATGACTATCCGTGATATAACCTTCTGTATACCACCGATGAATATTGGGTATATAAGTAACGGCAACACCACCAACGAGTATAGTGTACGTCGGTCACGTATCAGGTCACGTACCTCTTTCTTAAACACTATCCTAATGCGTTTCATCATGCTTCACGAACTCAACAAATATATCCTCAAGATCGTGCAACCCCGTCTCCTGACGCCACCCCTCAAGTGTACCTACTTTGATGATCCTACCCTCATGTATTATACCGATACGGTCACATAAACGTTCGGCTTCACGCATCACGTGTGTCGAAAATATTATCGTCTTACCCATACGTTTACTGTTACGTATGAATTCTATGATATTCAATGAAGTCAACACATCCAACCCCTTGATAGGTTCGTCCAATAACAGCACCTGCGGATCGTGCATTAACGTCCTTGCGATTGATGTTTTCTGTTTCATACCCTGTGAAAGCTTATCGATTTTCACATCAAGGAACCCCTCCATATCGAGCAATGTGCTCAACTCCTCTATCCTATCGTTTATCTTCTTTCTATCCATACCGTACAGTTCACCAAAATAGCTCAACAGCTCCCTCGGTGTCAACCTGTGATACAACCCGGTATCACCCGTCAAGAAGCCAACCCTACGTCGCACTTCGACTGGATTTTCACGTATATCATAACCATCGACCTTAGCTGTACCAGCGGTTGGCGTCAGTATAGTTGCTAACATCCTCAACGTTGTCGTCTTACCTGCACCGTTGAGTCCAAGCAGCCCAAATATCTCACCGGGGTTGACCTCAAAACATATGCCATCGACTGCACGTACTTCACCACGTTTGCGGTCGTGAAATACTTTCACTAACCCATCAACTTCTATCATCTTTCCCAGTACTCACCTGTCCCTACAATACACCATATCTTATTACGTACATCACGTACTTGTGGGAACCACATGTATGAACATGTTACCCAGTAATTTGAGAAATGCTCCCGATATATGAGTGACCCCATCGTCTGTAGGTTGAATAACCCACGTCCCTGTGCTCTGGTATATGCGATACCTACCCCCACACTGCCAGATATTCTATCCTTACTCTGTATGTAGAGATTAGTTTCACACCTGAAGAACCAATCCTTACCCACCTTGAACCCACCAACCGAAACCTCTGCCACTGTATACTGATGATGATACATCACACATACCTGTGGCAGAATAGCACCCATCCACAAGATCTTAACCCCTAACCCAATTGTTGCAAGCTCCATTTACACCCCTTTCCATAACCTTATACCATCACGTATACCTTTATATCGGTAATGTATTTTTAACAATTCCTTAACGATCGGTGTAACAAAAATAAAAGGGCTATCACGGTAAGCTAACGCAAACCGTACCGCCTGTTCCTTCTCTGCCCAGTATCTGGTGAGCATCAAATAACTCAACATTGTCGCCTTCCAATACTTAAGAAACCGTTGCCCTACCTTATTGCCATGCTTCATCGCTAAGTAGTATGCGTTACGACCACGTTCGTACGCTTTACGTAATATATTGCTGAACCGCTCCTCATCAGGATAACCATCCACATGATATGCGATACATCTACGCCATGTATATACGGTTTTTAAGCCCATCTTACGTAACCTCAACCCCATATCTACGTCGATATACCCCTCAGTACTACCTATTGACTCATCGAACCCACCCACCTCCATCAGCCATCTCTTACGTACCGACATATTCTGTGTGATACAGGCTACCACACATATGCCATCGACACGTAACGTAAATCTACCAAAATCGTGCGGCTTACGTATGTGACGTACCAACCCCTGTACTATGAGTTTATCATCTCGCATATGGTACCATACGTGGTCGCTAACGAATCGCCTATCCACCAGTACGTCTGAATCGACAAACACTATGAGCTCACCGGTTGCTATCTCCACACCGCGGTTACGTGCGAATGGTTCACCCTCCCTCTTCGGCAACCGCATATATCGCACAAACTGTAATTCAGGTAACTTCTCCGTACCATCAGTCGATCCATCATCCACCACTATTATCTCCATATCCCGATAATCTTGTGCCAAAAGCCTACGTAACGTATACGGTAGTACCCATTTACGGTTATATGTGGGTACAATCACCGATACCTTCATCCACTATTGTTACGTAAGTTTTCGAAATACGTCACAAACTCCGGCAACTCCCATGCAGTTGGGTCGTCCCGTTTGCGACGTTCAACGTATTTGTTAACTTCCCAATAGCTGGCGATCGAACTACCTGCATCACCCCACCATCCATCCCATATCTCGTAGTCCAGAAGCCCCTCCTTCGCATAGCGGTCGTTGACATCCGATATCTCCAGCTCACCACGTGATGAAGGTTGCAACCCCGCTATTATCTCGAATACTGTAGCTGGATAGATATAAACACCCATCACCGCGTAACGTGAGGGTGGGTTAGCTGGTTTCTCTACAATCTCTACGATTCGATCAGCCTCAAACCTTGGCACCCCATATTCGGAAGGATTATCGACCTCTTTTAACAAAATCTTTGCCCTACCCTTCCTGTATGATTGGACAAACCTTTTTATGCTACCATCCAGTATGTTATCACCCAGTATCACCACCACCGTATCATCTTGCACAAAATCCTTAGCCAACCACAACGCATCCGCTATACCACGTTCCTTTTCCTGGTATGCATATGCGAGTAGATCCAACCCCAACTTCCTGCCATCACCCAATAACCGCAAGAATTCACCCGCGAAGTTACCCCCTGTTACCAACAGCACTTCCTTTATTCCAGCTTCCACCAACGTATATAGGGGATAAAAGATCATAGGCCTATCATACACTGGTAAGAGATGTTTATTAGTGATCTTCGTCAACGGATACAACCGCGTACCCAATCCACCTGCAAGTATCACACCTTTCATTCACCACCCGTTTTCTTCATTATCTGTGCCATCTCACGCAACCGCTTATCCACAAGATAGTTTATCGTACCTTGTGGATATCTACCGGTTTTGGTAAGTTTACCCGCCTTCATACCGGTAAGTATTTCGAGCCCCTCCTCAATATGGTCTATTGCATACACATGGAATTTACCCTCTTTAACAGCTGTACGTAGTTCTTCGCTGAGCATCAAATTCTGTAAGTTACGACGTGGTATGATGACACCTTGCCCGTTCAACCCTTTGCGTTTACATAGCTCGAAGAACCCTTCTATTTTCTCGTTTAGACCACCCACTGGCTGTATCTCACCTATTTGGTTGACAGATCCGGTCACCGCAATATCCTGACGTAACGGTATCCGTGCTATACTTGATATCAATGCATACAGTTCGGCACTCGATGCGCTGTCACCTTCGATCTCCTCATACAGTTGTTCAAAACATAGAGTAGCTACCAACGACAAATCTTTATCATATCCATATTTACCGGTTAGGTATCCCCCAAGTATAAGTACACCTTTTGAATGTATGGGACCACTCAACTCCACCTCACGCTCTATGTTGATTATACCCTTCTTGCCCACCCCCACACGTGCAGTCACCCTGACCGGTTTGCCAAACGTGTAATCGCCCAACTCTATCACCGACAATGCATTCACCTGCCCAATACGTTTACCCTCAATATCAATAAGGAATACACCTTCAGCGAACAGCTCTTGGAACTTCTCTTCTGTGAGGTTAACCCTATATCTCTTTTTCTTGATAGCGAGCTCTACATCATCCACCTCAACGTACTTCTTATGGTTTTTGGTCGCCCAGTACGAAGCTTCAGTTATGAGGTCGACCAGCTCCGCAAACCTTGTCGATAACTTACGTTGGTTTTCTGCCAACCTGCTACCATACTCAACAACCTTTGCCACTGCCTCCTTCGTGAAATGTAACAGATTGAGTTGCTCCACCTGAGTACGTATGAATTGCGCATATTTATGTATGTTTTCGGGTGTACGATCCATCTCAGTCGAGAATTCCGCCTTCACCCTAAAGAACTTACGGAAGTCCTCATCCATACTCCATAGCAGCTCGTATACCATCGGTGTACCTATCAATATGATGGTGGTGGTATCGAGTGGCACAGGTTCGGCCCTCAACGTCGACATCGGTATAGCTCGCGGTATCTGACCCTCCAGATTTTCGATCACTATCTCCCCAGTCCTAAGTATCTGCTTAAGTTTGTTCCATGCAAATGGATCACGTAACATCGAGTCCGCTGATATGATGAGGTAGCCACCACGTGCTTTATGTATGCTGCCAGGCTTTATTTTACGGAAATCCGCACGTGTAGCACCATCCTTCACTTCATACTCGATCTTTCCAAATAGATTATAATACGTGGGGTTAGCCTCCAACACCACCGGTGCACCTTTGAGCTTTGAGTTATCAACGATTAAGTTAACACTGAAGTTATCGATAAACGTAGCTGATACCTTCTTTTCTGCAAATAACTCGCTATTCCTCACGAATTCGTGTTCCACCGCATCGAGGTACTCATGTACCTTCTTATATACCCCATAGCGTTCTTTCAATGTAGCCATAAGCTCACGTACTATGGTACGTACACGTGTCTCTTGCAGTTCAGTAACTTTTTGGCGTTCCTCTTCTTCGAGTTTCACCAGCTGCAGTTTTACTTTATCGAGCTTATCCTCCAGCTCAGCGGCTATCCTTTCCAGTTGCTCACGTTCGTCAGCGGGCAGCATGACAAACTCTTCTGCTGTCATAACCTTTCCATCTTTAACCGGCACCAACGTCACACCCGTAGCCGTACGTTGTATAGTGAACCCTTTACTTTGTGCTTCACGCTGTAGACGGTCGATCAAATTGACGCGTTCAGTCTCATATTTTGATCTTATCGATTTCAACTCCTTATGGTACTCCTCGCTTGCAAATAGCTTCACAATTTTATCGTAGATCGACTTCACCTTATTTCTGAGTGCGGTCGCAAACTTCTTACCCTCACCTGCAGGTAATAACAATACAGTTGCATGATCGGGTTGCGTGAAGTCCTTCACGTATAGTATATCGTCAGGTATTTTTTCGTCACCTGCTATTTGTTTTGTAAGTGCAAGCGTGGTACTCGTCCTACCCGTACCAGGTATACCGACAACAAATATGTGATAACGTGGCAACTTATTATCAAGGCCAAATCTTATTGCCTCAACCGCACGTTCCTGACCTATTGGCTCATTAAGAGGGGGTACTTCCTCCGTGGTGCTAAATTTAAGTAGCTCAGGGTCACATTTTGCGTACAAATCGTCAGGACTAAGTAAATACTTTATTTTCATATCTTCAAAATAACATAAACTCATTATCGTCAACGTTCCATCCTGTAATAAAATTAACCAATTGTATATCCCAATGCTACAGTTGGGTCAACCTTGCTGTATTATGATCTCAACAACTGGAATTGACAAATCCGAATTATGGTTAACTGTTTATAATGCGGTGGATTTCCATATTCGTGGTCTCTGAAGATACGAATCAGCAGATCCAACGTTATAAGATACCCTTCATCTTCTGGTATTTGCTACCCATCATCTTCGTTATCGTGATCTTTCTACAAGGCTTTATACTTGCACGCCTACGTACGGGTATGAGCTATTTGCATGGCTATACGGAGCTTAAGCTTAAGAATGCTGAACTACGTCAGAAGCTCAACGATTATGAGCAACTCATCACTTTACTTGAACAACAGAACCGTAAGGTTCAGCAGTTAGCTCAGCTTATGGGTGTTGATACCGATGCATCTGTAGCTGCTGACATAAATTCTACTAAAGATAAGCCACAACCTCTCACCAACGCGATGGGAGGTGGTGAAGCCATCATCGGTAACATACCACGTGTAGTACCATGTAGAGGTAAAGTATCACTTGTACCTGGTAACATGGGTGTAGAGATAGTAACACGTGCAGGTGAACCACTCTTTGCGATCATGGATGGTATTCTAAAACATGAACTTGATAAACTCGAAATCACCAACGAGAAAGGGTTCAGGGCCATCTACCAAGGTAAATTCAGGTTATTGATAGAAGATGGTCGTCGCGTGTATCAGGGACAGCTATTGGGGTTCGTGAAGGAAGATTCACCTGTAGATATTATGCTTTTTTATAAAGGTGAACCGCTCGACCCACTTATTTACTTTTTGGGTAGGGCCTTCTAACAGGAGGTAATAATGAAAGAGAAAGGTATTGAGATTACGGAATTCATTGGCCGTCGTAGCTGTGTCAAAGGCACGCTTACGGCAGAAGGTAGCATCCGAATAGATGGCACTATAGATGGTGAGATCAAAGTGAAAGGCACCCTACTGCTTGGCAAGGAAGGTTACATAAAGGGTACCGTAAATGCATCTAACGCCATAATTCGTGGCAAAGTAGAGGGTAACCTTTATGTAACGAAGAAGGTTGAACTACAGGCAGGTGCCAACATCAAGGGTGACATAACGTGTGCAGTGTTGGTGGTTGAAGAAGGTGCCACCTTTAATGGTAACTGCAAGATGGGCGAACCCACTCCAAAGCCTACAGAGAAGCTACCTACCAAATCCACCTGAATGCAAATACTCTTTTTGGGTGATGTCGTCGGTAAGTGTGGCCGTACTGCTATAGCTAAGGTTTTACCCGAACTTATCTCACGTCACAACCCCCGATACGTGATAGCCAATATCGAGAATGCCAGCGATACAGGATTTGGTATCACTCTAAAGGAGTTACGTGAGCTGGAGGCTGCCGGTATCAACATATTTACGTCTGGACCTCATATATGGCAAGATGCCTCTCTCGTATCCAGTCTATCTACCTTACCTAATCTGTTGAGGCCACTGAATTATCCACCAGGTGTACCCGGATATGGGGTTTTTGACAATGGTGAGCTTGCGGTTATCAACCTCGTGGGTAGGGTCTTTCTTGTGACAGTTGATTGCCCCTTCAGGGTGGTGAATGAACAGTTACCCAAATTACGTGCCAAAATTGTGATCGTTGACTTCCATGCGGAGACCACCTCCGAGAAACGTGCTATGGGTTGGTACCTCAACGGTAAGGTTTCCGCAGTCATAGGTACACATACCCATGTACAGACACGTGATGCAGAGATACTTTCCGAAGGTACTGGTTATATTACGGATGCAGGTATGGTAGGTGCAGCTGATTCAGTTATTGGGTTCGACAAACAGCTCTACATAAAGTATTTCCTCACTGGTATACCACAGAAGTTAAAACCTGCCACCGGTACAGCTATCGTTCAAGGTGTATTACTTGACATAGATGACGATACCGGTAAAACAGTTTCTATCACCCCTCTATCACAAACGGTTCAATAGCGTAGCTTTTACCTGTACGGTCGTCGATATCTATAAGTACACCATAACCTTTCACTTCTTCATGTGCATTGTCAAACCTTTTCGGTAGCCCTGTGATCAGGTGCTCTACGATGATCTCTTTCTTCACCCCAATAACGGAACGGGTTGCACCTACCATACCCACATCCGTGATATATGCGGTACCGTGCTCCAATATCCTTGCATCGTTTGTCGGTACGTGCGTGTGTGTACCAATCACTGCACTCACCTTACCATCCAGGTAATACGCAAGTGCTATCTTATCAGCTGCCATCTCACCATGTACATCTACTATTATAATGGGTGTCATCTCATGTAAGCGTGTCACCTCATGTTCGACTATCTTAAACATGGGTTCAACCAGGTGTGGTGTCATACCAATCGGTGATAAGAGGTTGATAACAGCCACACCATTGAACACACCGCTACCCTTACCTGGTACGTCATTGTAGTTAAGTGGCCTAATCAGTGGAAATTGTTCATCTTCCAACAGCGGTATAATCTGGTCAAACTTCCATATGTGGTTACCTGATGTTATGACATCTATCCCATACTTGAGCACCTTACGTGCAAGGTTGGGCGTTATCCCCCTACCGGCGAGATTCTCACCATTCGCTATCGTGAAATCCACGTGATGGTTGAGCTTCCACGTCCTCCATTTGTTAGCGAGCAACCTCCTACCACCCTTACCCACTATATCGCCCAAAAAGGCAACCCTCATTTAGCGTATTGTACAGCTTGTACTTCACGTAATACGGTAACCTTTATCTCACCGGGATACTTCATTTCACGCTCTATTTTCTTCGCAATCTTATCTGCAAGCAACACGAGATCGTCATCCTTCACCTTATCAGGGTGTACAATTACACGTACTTCCCTACCCGCCTGTATAGCGAATGCACGCATCACACCATCAAATGATTGTGCAATCTCTTCGAGTTGTCCCACCCTCTGTATATATGCATCAAGTGTCTCACGTCTTGCACCCGGTCTCGCACTACTTATTGCATCAGCCAGCTCCACCACTACTGCTACCTCGGAGAGTGGTTCAACATCACGATGATGTGCCGCTATCGCGTTGACGATAGTTTCAGATTCACCATACTTACGTGCTATTTCAGCACCTATCTGCTGGTGAGACCCTTTCTCCTCCTGACTTATGGCTTTACCGATATCATGTAATAACCCCGCACGTTTGGCTTCCTCAATCTTATTATCATCGAGCCCCAATTCAGCCCCCAATAGTGCTGCAATATGGGCAACTTCTTTCGAATGTTGTAGCACGTTCTGTCCATAACTTGTACGGAAATGCAGTTCACCCAACAACTTTATGAGCTCCGGATGCAATCCCGATATCCCCAGTTCAGCTACGGTTTCTTCACCTTTCTCGATTATGAAGCGTTCCACCTCCTCACGTACTTCCTTAACTACTTCCTCAATCCTCCCCGGGTGTATCCTTCCATCAGCTACAAGTTTTTCGAGTGCCCGCCGTGCAATCTCACGTCGTACGGGATTAAATGATGATATGCTTACCATCAACGGTGTGTCATCGATAATAAGGTCAACCCCAGTTGCTTGTTCGAACGCCCTTATGTTACGACCTTCACGTCCTATGAGTTTACCTTTTAAGTCGTCTGATGGCAAATGCACAACGCTCGTAGTTTGTTCTGCTACAATTTCAGGTATGTAGCGGTTCATTACAGTGGTCAATATCTGGAAGACCTCCGCTTTGGCGTTACGTTCGACTTTCTCCTTCAGTTCCAGCAGGTACTGCTTAGCTTCGAGTTCAGCTTCCTCCCGCATGTTATTTAGTAGCTTCTGTTTTGCCTCCTCACGCGATAACCCAGCTATTTTCTCCAATATCACATTCTCCTGTTGGATGAGGTTATCCAACTCCTTCAGCTTTTCAGCTACCCGTTTATGGCTGTGGTTGATATCGCTCTCCTTTTTAGCCAATAGCTTCTCACGACGTTCGAGCAGCTCAAGCTTACGGTCAAGTTCACGCTCACGTATCGATAGCCGACGTTCACGTTCCTCAACCTCCCTCTTGCGGTTGGCGAATGACCTTTCGAGTTCACGTCTCTGTTCGTGTAACTTACGTTTAAGCTCACTTTCTGCCGATACCTTTATCTCACGTGCTTCCTTCTCCGCAGCTTCTATTATTGACTTAGCTTTCTCTTCGGCTTTCTTCAAACTCAACCTATATTTACGTCCCCATATCCCGTATGAAATCAACACCCCTATTGCTAATCCACCAATTATGCCAATTAGTGAGTTTACAATACCCATATCTACCTCCTTTTACAATGGGCTTATATAGGCTGAAATCCTTATAGGGTGGATTCGAGCTTCGCGATTATCGAATCGAGCCGCTTCACAGCTTTCGCCCTACGTTGTTCTTCCTGTATCAACAGGTACGCAAAATTTATAAGCCCATAACAAAGGATATCAGATACAATAGAGGTATCGAGCTCCTTCTTGATCTTTTCTAACATATCGTTGATGGTGGACTCTATCTTTCTTGCCACCTTCTCCGGTAAATCTACCGGATAGCTTTTCTCTAAAATCTGGATTTCAGCCATATATAAGCCCTTTTATTTATAACCAAAATCTAACAGTTTCAACGTATCACCCCCTATCCTTGCCCAATATATACCAAAAATAGGTATATCAGGCGATTTTATCACATCAGGGTATACCAGTAATCGCAGTTTCTTGCCATCAACTCGTACAACCTCTCTACGTACCAATGTACTGGTGTCATAATCAGGGTCGAAATCGAACATATCCAACCACCCAGTTGCCTTCATTGCTATACTGTCATCTCCCTCTATAAGCCACAACTCGGTAAGCATCCACTGGCCAATCGTATCTCGTACATACGATGCGTTAAGTTTCAATCCATCACCCAACACACCACGTATGCGGAGCGACTCCTCTGTCAACTTTAATACCTGCCACTTCATCTCTTCATCACCCATACGGTAGCGTACCCATGTACCTTCACGTAGTGCACATCTTCTACCCTTACATCCCATACTGTAAAGAACCATCACACAACAGATTAGACAATCCCATACAAATAAATATAAGGTTGACCTACACACGTCAACTTACCTTAGTGGATATCACTCTTGCTCTCTTCTTCTACTACAGCCTTTGCAGCCGCTAACCTCGCCACAGGTACACGATATGGTGAGCAGCTCACATAGTCAAGTCCTACCTTGTGACAGAATGCGATTGAACGTGGTTCACCACCATGTTCACCACAGATACCGACTTCGAGGTCAGGTCGTACCTTTTTACCACGCTCTGTACCTATGCGAACGAGTTCACCCACACCTACAATGTCCAGCGATTGAAACGGATCATATGGTAATATACCTTTTTCTATGTATAGGTTTAGGAATTTGGCAACATCATCACGCGAGAACCCAAACGTCGTCTGCGTAAGATCATTCGTACCGAACGAGAAGAATTCCGCATACTTAGCAATCTCATCACTTGTAAGTGCAGCACGTGGCAATTCAATCATCGTACCCACCTTATATTCGATTTCTACTCCATATTGCTCCATAACCTCTTTCGCCACTCTATCTACTACCTCACGTTGGTGTTTGAATTCTTTCGCATCCGCTACCAACGGTATCATTATCTCAGGTATGGGATTCTTACCCTCTTTTTTGAGCTCACAAGCAGCTTCAAATATTGCACGTGCCTGCATCTCGGTGATTTCAGGGTATGTTATACCAAGTCGACATCCACGATGTCCCAACATTGGGTTGAACTCCGCCAGTGATTCGACCTTCTTCTGAAGCACATCAGGGTCGATACCCAACTCTTTTGCAAGCTCCTCAATCTGTTCCTGTTCCTTAGGTAAGAACTCGTGTAGTGGTGGGTCAAGCGTCCTTATAATGACTGGTAGCCCGTCCATCACATCCAATATCTGTTTGAAGTCTTCCTTCTGCATGGGTAGAAGCTTGGCAAGCGCCTTTTTGCGGTCTTCGGGTGTTTCCGCTATTATCATCTCACGCATCGCCTTAATCCTATCCTCAGCGAAGAACATATGTTCAGTACGGCACAACCCTATACCTTCGGCACCGAACTCACGTGCAACTTTGGCCTGTTCCGGTGTATCCGCATTCGTACGTACACCTAACCTACGTATTTTGTCTGCGTATCGCAAAATTTCCTGGAACTCCGGCACAGTAGCTAACCTCACTTTGGGTAGATCGCCAACGTATACATTACCGGTGGCACCATCGATAGTGATTACGTCACCTTCACGCACTGTCATGCCCGTAGATGTGACAAACTCCTTCTTGTCATAGTTTATGTTGATATTCTCACATCCAACCACACAGGGTTTACCCATACCCCTGGCTACCACTGCTGCGTGTGAGGTCATACCACCACGTTGGGTTAGGATACCCTCCGCTTTTTTCATACCTACAATATCTTCCGGGGAGGTCTCAAGTCGCACAAGTATAACGGGATCACCTCTATCAGCCCATTCCGCTGCTTCTTCCGATGTAAACACCACCTTACCAGTAGCTGCACCCGGTGATGCCGGTAACCCCTTAGCAATGGGTTCTGCCTTTACATTTGGATCGATCACTGGATGCATGAGCTGCTCGATATCTTCAGGGGTTACCCGTCGGATGGCTTCTTTCTCGTCGATCAACCCCTCCTTAACCATATCGACTGCTATCTTTACGTTGGCAAGCGCAGTACGTTTGCCACGTCGTGTCTGTAACATATAGAGTTTACCACGCTCTATCGTGAACTCAATATCCTGTATATCCTTATAGTGATGTTCTAACAAATCCCTTATCTTCATAAGCTCTTCGTATATGGTGGGCATCTCCTCCTTGAGCTTATCGATAGGTTCCGGTGTCCGTATACCAGCGACTACGTCTTCACCCTGTGCATTACGAAGGTATTCACCGTAGAAGGTTTTATCACCGGTGGCTGGATTCCTTGTGAATGCCACCCCCGTAGCACTATCTTCGCCAAGGTTACCGAATACCATCGTCTGTACATTAGCAGCTGTGTAGAGATCTTCCGGTATACCATGTATCTTACGATATTCGATAGCACGACGGTTGTTCCACGACTTGAACACAGCCTTGATTGCACCCCAAAGTTGTTCCCACGGATCTTGTGGAAACTCCTTACCTGTACGGTCACGTATAAGTTGTTTGAACTTACCCACCAAGTCACGCCAATCCTCTGCCGTCAACTCTATGTCCTGGGTGACACCCTTTTCGTGTTTCTTCTGTTCGATCAGTTTCTCAAACTCCTCATGTGGTATACCCATGACCACATTCCCATACATAGAGACGAGCCGTCTATAGCAGTCATATGCGAAACGTGGGTTGTTAGTTAATTTGCTCAACCCTTCAACACTCTCATCGTTTAACCCTAAATTGAGTATGGTATCCATCATACCAGGCATCGACACCGGTGCACCCGATCGTACCGATACAAGTAACGGATTGTTGGGATCGCCGAACTTACGTCCCATGAGGGATTCGATTCTACTCATCGCTTCACGTACTTGGGGTTCGAGCTCCGGCGGAATCTTACCATCATTCTCATAGAAGTAACGGCATGCCTCCGTAGTTATGGTGAACCCCGGTGGCACAGGTATGCCGAGGTTCGTCATCTCATGTAAGTTGGCACCTTTACCACCTAACAGGTTAACAAGCTTAGCATTACCTTCAGCTTTACCGTCACCAAAGAAATATACCCATTTCTTCGCCATCTTACCTCCTTAATCTAACGCAAAATCGCCATGCTTGATCAGATGTGGCAACAACCCACCATCACCCAATATTTTCAACATCACCGGTGGTAATGGGTTGCTTTTGAGTTCAACCCCACGCGTGAGGTTACGTACAATACCCTTAGCGAGGTCTACTTCAAGTTCATCACCCTCATGTATTGCATCGGTATCACATTCAACCAATGGCAGCCCCACATTGATAGCGTTACGGAAGAATATGCGGGCAAAGCTCTTCGCTAAGACAGCTGCCACCTTGGTCTCACGTAACACCAACGCTGCATGTTCACGTGATGACCCTAACCCAAAATTATAACCGGCGACAACGAAATCACCCGGCTTGAACTTCTCACGAAACTGTGGATCCGCATCCTCTAACGTATGTTTGGCCAGCTCCGGTAGGTTAGACCGCAGATGAAAGTATCTACCTGGTATTATCAAATCTGTTGATATGTTGTCACCAAACTTCCACGCTCTACCTTTGAGCACCATTTTGTACCTCCAATTTGCTTTTTATAATACGTACAAATTGATGGAGTCAAGTGATTTATGGATATTGTGCCAGCTAACATCGAACACATTGACTGTATCACACTATACCACATTTTACAGGTACTGAGTATTTTAAGGAGGTACAATGAAAAGCTTTCACCAACTTGTGGACGAGATTTTAGAACTCAGGTGGCAATCCTCACCTGTTACCGCCACATTTGATGGTATACACAAATACGATCATGAGCTTGATAGGTTGGACAGAGATTTCTTACTCGACGTACATGAGAAAGAGAAATATTACCTGAGGGAGCTCAAGAAGATCGACCCCACGAAGTTAACAGAGGATGAGCAACTCGATCACAATGTGTTGACCAACGCACTTGAGGTGAAGCTCAAGGAGTTCGAACATCTACGGATGTGGGAGAGGGACCCTTCCATATACATAAATATCCCGCTATATGGGGTGTTCACCCTCATATTGCGTGAATTTGCCCCTGTTGGTGAGCGGCTCGAATCCATCCTGAAGAGATTGTATCAGATACCACGTGTTATAGATGAGGCTAAACGCAATCTGAAGAACTCGCCCGCAATCTACACCAAGATAGCTATCGAGAAAGCCGAAGCGAGCATAAACTTCTTCAAGCATTTCGTACCCAAGTTTGCGGAACAGGTACCAAAATTGAAACCCCACGTCACAAAAGCGAGCATGGCTGCCGCTGAATCCTTCGATAGGTACCGTAGATTCCTTAAGGAGGAGTATCTGGCCAACTCGAAGGGCGACTTCCCGATAGGTAGGGAGCTGTTCGACTACAAATTGAAGGTAGAACATATGTTGGATTGGGATGCCGACGATCTGCTGGAGATAGGTGAGAGCACCCTAAATAGGGTAAAGGATGCGCTCCGTAAATTAGCACACAGTATTGCACCTACCAAGGATTGGGCGACAATTGTTGAAGATCTGAAAGCCGCACATCCGTCAGCTGATGAGTTATTGGATTACTATCGACGTGAGATACAGCATACACGTGAGTTCACGATCACCAAAAACATAGTGACCATACCACCTGAGGAGGGGTTGGAGGTTATTGAGACACCACAGTTTGCACGTCCCACCATCCCATATGCAGCGTATATGCCACCAGCACCGTTCGAGAAACAGCAAAAGGGTTTCTTCTACGTGACACCCGCAACCACTGAGGAGCAACTTCGTGGCCATTCAATATATAGCATCCCCATAGTTACACTACATGAGGGGTATCCAGGCCATCATCTGCAACTATTGTGGGCTAATCGGGTTAACTCCAAAGTACGTAAGGTTTATAGTACATCGGTGTTTGAGGAAGGTTGGGCCCTATACTGTGAGGAACTATTCTACGAGCTGGGTTACTACACGGATCCAAGGATAAGGTTGATGCAGCTAAAGGATGAACTATGGCGTGCATGTCGTGTAATCATAGATGTTAAGCTACACACAAGGCAGATGAGTTTCGGCGATGCGGTTAAATTTCTTGTGGATGAAGCCAAACTCGAACCCGTTAACGCAGAAGCTGAAGTCAAACGCTACACGAGTTCACCAACACAACCCATGAGCTACATAATTGGTAAGAAGCAGATCATGGAGCTACGTGATAAATATTCGGGCAATTTACGCGAGTTTCACGATAAGTTATTGAGTTTTGGCAGCATCCCCGTAAAACTGATAAGGGAACGACTATAATCCATACATCACCGTAGTATCAGTTTACCATAGTAGGAGGGCTCACCTTTCTCCATATAACCAGGTGTCCACTGTAGCCAATCTTCTCGCCCTTCACCATCGTTATCTGTGAGCACGATATCTAAATTGATGATATCACCAGTTGCGGGTGTAAACCCTTCCTTTAATGCAGCCCATGGCAGTTTGGCCTCATATATCTCCATGGTGTGAACCCTTTTAGCCGTAAATGCGATTTCTGTGAGGTCACAGACTTTTGACCGATCGGTTGCATATCTACGGTAGATAGTGGGTCCATCCTCGGTCATCGTGAAGAAGTATGTGGTAAGAAACTTGTCCAACTTACCCACACCTCTTGGGTCATCACCTACATCGAACGCCAGTATAATACAATCACCATGTGATAATGTCACACCATGTTCGGGTTGACAAAATATGTCATCGGTAACTTCAGCCCCAAAGTACAAGCAGGTATCATCCCAACCGAAGTAGATTTTGCCACTTTTATCTGATGGACCTATCCATTTGATGGAATCACGTGAAGCCACCTGATACCTCTTATCCAGTACTATGGGATGGATGGCTTGCCAATCTTCAAGCTTACCATCTATTATGGGTGGACTACTGAACCTTTCACAATCATAACTGGGTATCAACCTAATCTCACGCTTGATAGGTATGGGTGCCTTATCTTTTGCGTATGGGTAAAGTACCTCCACAATGGGTGTGGGATACCATACCTGTGGTGAAGCTGTGCTCACCTTGAAGCTAAACGCTTGTTGAGTAGCTGGAAGCAGCTTGAAGGTTTGCTCGATAGGAGCTACTTGCCAACCTTCGAACCCCTCCAGTTGCCACCTAATTGTGCCGCTTATCGTATCTGTGAATGGATTATCGAGCATCAACATGAGCTCATGTTCGGTCTCCAGCGGTAGATCAATGTAGGGGTAGCTGATACATTGTGTACGTATCCTATGGAAGCGCGATGCAGCTTCAAACTTCACGATGGTTTCATCAAAAATATTACCGGGTTTGATGACCGCTATTTCAACCGATTCGCCATCCACCGTACATAGTAGGTAGTGATGGAAATCGCCCACCTGTGGATACTCACCGATGGGTGCACCTGCACCACCTGTTATGACATAACGTATACCGTCACGATAGTCAATCTCATACACATGCCAGTGACCACTGAACACAATATCTACCCCGTATTTAACCAGCAATGGATGGATATCGTGCATCCATACCTTGCCAGGTGTACCCTCATACGCCCATACAGGACGATGCATGAACACAAATATGTGTGTAGCATCTTTGTGATGTTCGAGGTCGCCCTTCAACCACTGTAGCTGTTCACCTGTTATATAGTTGACCTGCCCCGGGATCTCTGTATCCAAAACGATAAAGTGGCACCCCTTGTAGTCGAACGAATAGTATAGGGGGCCACATTCTTCCAAATAGATCTGCTGTGACACCTCATCCCAAACGTCATGGTTACCTACCACTAAGTAGTAAGGTGCATCGAGCTCACTTACGATGTGTTTGAAATTCTGCCATTCCCGTTTTATAAGTCCAGTATCTGAGGTGTAACCATATATGAGGTCACCCCCTATGATGACAAGGTCGGGGTTGAGTAAATTAACTTCACGTATGATCTGTTTGAAAACTTCTGGTTGCTCCAAAGCCTTAGCACCGCGGTTGTCACCCATCACGATGAAGTAAAACTTATCCGCAGCGATGTTACCTACCAACACGATAGACAGTGTTAACGTGAGCATCAACCGAATCATGGTCACCCCTTCTGTTGTTTATGTTGGTCTATCCATTTGCTGGCTTGTTGAGAAGACCACCCCTTTATGTCGTCTGGAATGAGTTCGATACCCTGCTGACGTGCGAGCTCCATAATGTAATCGAGCTGCTTCTGTGATATGGGTTTGTAGCGTCTCACTGGATATGCTATATCCTTGAGTTTTAGGTATAGTTGTTCCGTAAGCATGATATCATACTCACAGTGACGTTTGATCCCCTCGATATCGTTACGTTTGTATGCACGTTCGACATCTTTACCGGTGAGGATATCGTAATCACTGGGCACCTCTATACCGAATATTAGGCATGCTACTTCTAACGATATGTTGGCAAACTCGTCATTCATACCTGCCAGCGCCCATAAGCAATCGAAGTGATTAGACTCTTCATTTAACATGTTCCAGCGATTACGGTCGATATCGAGTTGTGGCCGTACACCATTGATATACGAACGTATCATGATAAACGGTATATCAAACTTATACCCGTTGTATGTGACTATACGACGTGGCTCCTTATCCCGTAAGTGGGTCCAGAATCTCTCAAGTAGCTGCTTTTCATTGGTGTCCACAAATACTATAGGTGGTGCATCTGGGGTTTTCGTGCCAATGGCAACAATCTTCGAGAATGCCGGATGTAAGCCCGGAGTGAACCGCTTCCGTATCAGGTAATCCACCACTTTTCGGTTGTTAAATACCATCGGTACAGTTTCTATATCAACAACCATATAATCTACCATAACACCCCCTAAAGTTAAAATCCATGTACATGTTACTCCCTGTAATAGATCGATACACGTGTATCACCAAATGATAACGTACGATCGGCAAGCTGCCATGGTTCGCGTTTCGAGTGCTCAACAATAAGGATATAGGGTAGGAAATCTTTTACGATTGGGAAAATCTCACTCAGATAACCGCTCTCGTAAGGTGGATCAATAAACACTATCGCTGTACGCCAATCGCTATCTACGTGTTCCTTCAAGTCTTTAATAAAAGTGATCGCATCCTCTCTTATGATATGTGCACATCGGTTGTAACCCAAGCTTTCGATATTACGACGTAATACATTCACCGCAGCACGTGATATCTCGACAAAGAATGCCTCTTTGGCACCCCTCGATAGTGCATCCAACCCGAAGCTACCCGTACCCGCAAATAGATCGAACACTATGCGGTCTATTACTTCGTCACCAAGCACATTGAAGATAGCTCCACGTACCTTATCCTGTGTCGGTCGTAACCTTAACTTTTTCGGACAATAGAGTGGATGACCACGTAACTTACCACCTGTTATCCTCATCCTCTGGGATGGTATAACCTAACCGCTTCTTTGAGCTTCTCCTGTGATATATGTGTGTAAACCTCTGTGGTTCTGATACTCGCATGTCCGAGCAGTTCCTGCACTACCCGCAGGTCGGCACCACCCTCCAACATGTGGGTAGCGAATGAATGTCTAAACGTATGTGGGGTTACTGGCTTTTTGATACCTGCACGTTTAGCGTATTTTTGAACTATTTTCCATACCCCCATACGGGTGAGTTTATCACCGTTACGGTTGATGAACAGGTACCCACTATCATGGTGTTGTTTGAGATACGGCCGTCCACGTTCCAGATATATGGTTAGCCAGTCCATCGCCAGCTTACCTATAGGTACGTAGCGTTCCTTACCACCCTTGCCAGTGATACGCAAGAATGCCTCATCCAGAAACACATCCGTTAACTTGAGGTTGATCAACTCACTTATACGCATGCCAGTGGAGTACAGTAGTTCGAGCATCGCCCTATCTCTAATACCTAACGGTGTATAGCTATCGGCAGCTTCTATAATACGGGATATTTCATCCTGTGTCAACACGTTTGGTAATTTTAGTTCCCTCTTTGGATATTCCAGTAGTTCCACCGGTGAAGTATCGAGGTACCTTTCGATAACCAAAAACCTGTAAAACGATTTGATAGCAGCTACAGTACGTGAGATTGAGCTATTCAAGTAACCCTTACGCCGCAGATACGTTATGTAACTACTTACGGTGTTGAGGTCAACACTATCCCAGCTTTTATGTCGCCGGTTCATAAACTCGATAAACCTACGTATATCGTGTACGTAAGATGTACATGTGTTCTCTGTGCAACCACGTTCTACCCTCAAGTATGTAGCGAATCGATCGATAAT
>Ga0209410_1000288_pt1 | contig 22541 bp, 22 predicted proteins | sample Mar14436cmmetaG_FD_184135 | JGI IMG/M metagenome (GOLD analysis project Ga0209410, IMG submission 184135) | Marine hydrothermal vent microbial communities from Guaymas Basin, Gulf of California to study Microbial Dark Matter (Phase II) - Marker... ... | reverse complement strand
TTGTCCATATAGTTAATCCATCATCTATCGTGTACCATGAGAACACAAGTTCAGTACCATCGGTTAGCCACACATTGATACTATCTGAGGTCACGTTTAGGGAGTCTACTTTACCTTCGAGATATTTCAATAACCTATAGATTGGCATCGGTACATTATCAAACTCCATATCCGTGCGAATGTATGGACATTCGTACTTTCTGGATGAGATAAAGATCCCACCATCAGGTGAAACGTATGTGCTATCGTCAAGCCGGCCCAAAACCTTATCCCATTCTTTCACGGTAACGAATAGTTGGCCACCTCTATCCAGCATAAGCTTTACCTGTGTAAACTGGCCACTTTCCAACAATTTATGTTCCAACAACTTCAATTCACCACTGCTTACAGACATGAGTGAGTCCAAGCCCATCAACTTCACGATACGACTGCTGTCAGAGGTTCCCTCAACTATGAGTTTGGTGAGTTTCACGGTTGTTGGCATCTTAACCAATATTCCCGCCAATATATACAACAAAACAATAGTTACAGCCCATTTACTGCTTCTCATGTAAAGATTTAGCAAACTCCTCTGCCAGCTTATATATTCTGCCGGCACCCAAAAATGCAAAGAAATCACCATCTTTTGTCGTCGATCTGAGATACTCAATAATTGTATGGTCGTCTTCAATGTATCTTGCTTTAATTGTACACTTGCGGGTTATGAGTTCACCCGTCACACCAGGTATGGGTTCCTCTCTTGCCTTGTAAATTTTAGTCACTATCACCTCATCTGCCAGGCTTAACGCACGTGCAAACTCGTTAGCAAGTAACTTAGTCCTCGAATATAGGTGTGGCTCGAATATCACCCTTATTCTACCAGCCTTATGGAGCTCCAATATAGTAAGTATCACTGCCTCTATCTCACGTGGATGGTGCGCATAATCGGTCATCACCACCGTGTCACCCACCCTCGCGTATATATCGAAACGGCGCTTAATGCCACGGAAATTACGTAATGCCCGCTTTATCGTATCTACTGGTACATTTAACCGATGTGCTACCACAATAGCAGCGAGTGCATTAAGTACGTGATGTCTACCAGGTATGGATAACGTAAACCTATCGTATATCTTACCTTTGTGGAAGACATCAAATTCCATACGTTCACCCATAACTATATTATCCGCATACCAATCGTTATTGTGTCCTAATCCATACGATACATATCGACGTCGTAATCGTGGCAACATCTCCCTTATGTTGGGGTCGTCGAGGTTCAACACCAACAACCCATAGAACGGTACGCGGTGCATGAACTCAAAAAACGTATTTTTGATATCATCGATATCGGTGTAGGTTTCCAGATGCTCCAGGTCAATATTTGTGATCACCTCCATGAGGGGTAGGAATTTGAGGAAGCTACGATCACTCTCATCGGCTTCAAACACTATGAACTCACCTTCACCCAGCTTCGCATTAGTGTTGTAACGTTTCAATATCCCACCCACGACTATGGTGGGATCGAACCCTGCCTCCTCGAGTATTATACCGAGTAGTGACGTGGTGGTTGTCTTACCATGTGACCCCGCCACCGCTATACCGCGTTTGACACGCGTAAGCTCAGCTAACATCTCCGCACGTGGTATACATGGTATATGGAGTTCACGTGCCTTGATCAGCTCAGGATTGTCTTCTTTCACCGCGGTTGAGTATACGATTAGATCCTTACCGTGGACGTTTGCTGGGTTATGCCCGATACTCACTTTGATACCAAGTCGAGCCAACCGTTGTGTGATTTCAGTCTCTTCAAGGTCCGAACCTGACACCTCAAACCCCATCGTATGTAATAATTCTGCGATACCACTCGTACCTACTCCACCTATACCTACGAAGTGTATACGTTTTACACCCCAATCATCGAAAAACGAGCCCCCGTATACTGTCATAGATGACCTCCGGGTTGATACCAGTTGTTGCTTCACGCATAGCTTTACATTTTTGCTGGTAGGTAGATACATCCGAAAGCAGGTAACGGATTGCATCCATAAGCTTATCGACCGTAGCTTGAGATTCACGCAAAATTATAGCCCCTTTATTGAAATGTAGCGCATTATAGTACTGGTGATCCTGTGTAGCGTATGGAAATGGTATCAATATTGCCGGGATACCAAGATACGAGAATTCAGCCAACGACAACGCACCCGCACGTGCGATCACCAGCTGTGTATTCGAATATATGCTTGCCATATCTGTGGTAAACGGTATAAGCTGTAGATTAGGTAGCTTTACACCACTTACCCTATCCCATATGCGTGTACCTGTAATTATGGTGAAATCGTACTCCGGTAGTGCTTGCGCTAATTCTATACCGAGTTGGGTTAACTGTTTCGCACCTTGTGAGCCACCCATCACCAATATATGTGGTCTATCTGTCAATTCACAGTTACGGTTGAGCTTCAATATCGACTTACGTAGTGGTATACCGATTACCTCACCAACCCCTAACCTATCACGGGCTTCTGGGAACGCAAGCAACATCTTATCTACGTACCGACAAAGCAACCTTGTCACCCTACCCGGTACGGTATCTACCTCATACATCACCGTGGGTATAGATAACGTTACCGCCACCAATATCGGTACAAAAGATGGATAGCTACCCGTACCTATGACCAGAGATGGACGTTCAACTCTATATATTCGTAAAACATGTATGAATGCAGGTACAAACACAAACAATGCATTCAACACATCACGTACACACGTGATACCATAAAACCTATGAACATAAGTGCATTCAGTTGGTAGCAACTCTGTACCCAGTCCCTTACTTGTTGTAATGTAGACAACTTCAACCCCTTTGCTTTTGAGCATATCACCAATCGTTTTACCCAAGAATATATGGCCACCTGTACCACCTGTAGCTATTACCACCTTCATGATTCTGGTTGACTTAACCTCCAAATTATACCTACCCCTATCAGGAAAAGTACGTTCGCACTACCTCCCATGCTAACAAACGGTAACATCAACCCCGTCGTGGGTATGAACCCCAGATTAATCGCTACATGTAACATCGCTTCCAGATATATAAGTGTACCCAATCCCGTGATCAGCAATTGGTTGAAAAGCTCAGCTTGCTCGCTTGCTATTCTCAGCACCAACATATAAAATACAGTAAACATTGTCAGCACCAACACCGTACCGAGTAGGCCCATCTCCTCACCAATCACCGCAAACACACAATCCGTATGTGCAGCCGGTATGCGTGAAAGCTTTATCTCACCGCCACCTATACCTTTACCCCATATGCCACCAGACGATATTCCAGCAACTGCATTCATTATCTGGGCTGGAGGTGATTTCAGGTATTGTTTAAGCCTATCCACCGCGTATGGGGTGCGTAAAAATTGGAATACAGCCAATGGTATAGCTACAGCCATACCACACCCTATGTGTTTGAGTGGCACACCCCCCAGTATGAACAACAGCAATACCGTGACCGACATCACAGTTAATAGCCCATAGGAAGGTTCACGTAATATTAGTACCAGGATTATACCAACCACAAATAATAGTGGCAACGTACCGCGTTTGAACTCACACAAGGTTGACTTTTTGCATTCGATGTAATTCGCAATGTACAAGACCAACGTAAAAGAAGCCAACCGCGACGGTTGGAAATGTAGCGGACCTAACTTTATCCATCTATGTACCCCACCAATAGGTGGTGCTATCAACACATATATGAGCAGTAGCAACGTGATACCCAATAGTGGTTTGAGTGCGATCCGCCAAAAGTTAGGGTTAATACGTGCTGCTATCATTCCCAATACTACACCGATTGTTATGTAGGAAAGGTGCCACTTAAACCGTGCATAGCTCCTTTCTACACCAGATGCTGTAGGTAACACCAAGCTTGCAGATAAGCTCATAAGTATACCCAGCAATATAAGTATAGCCACTGTAAGCAGTAATAACGTACGTTTATCGAGCATCTTGCATAGCGGACTTTATTTTCTGTACTGCATCACGAAATACTTCACCTCTATGTGCGAAATCACGAAACATGTCAAAACTCGCAAACCCCGGTGATAGCAACACAACATCACCAGGTTCAGCAAGCTCAACCGCACGCTTCACAGCGGTTGGCAAATCTTCCATAATTTCGGCATCATCAACATACGACTTAATGAGAGACGCTGTCTCACCAATCAACAGCGTGTGTTTGGTGTATCTCTTGATAGCCTCAACTATAGGGGTGATGTCCAGATTCTTGTTCTTACCGCCAGCAATTAGTATGATTGGACTATCTATGCTTTCGAGGGTTTTAACGAAAGCGGTTGGATTGGTACACATCGAGTTGTTGATAAACCTCACACCGTTTATTTCAGCTACCAACTCCATACGATGGGGTAACCCTTTCCATTCACTAAATACGTGTTTGATTAATGAGTAATCCAACTTAATTATTGAAACTATACCCGTGACAGCGAGAAGATTCTCCATCATATATACAGGTGCGTGTATATTGGATAGTATTGGCTTCCCTCCATAGTAAATTGTACCATCCTTATGATATATATGGTCTACATCATGTAGATACAGCTTCTGTGCATCGGTGTTAAGCGTTGCATACGATTCCACATCCTTATTGAGTATGGCGAAATCGGTAGATGTTTGGTTCATGAATAGACGTGCCTTCGCCTTCCAGTAGTCCAGCACATCACGATAGCGGTCCAAATGTTCAGGTACAAAGTTAAGCCATACCCCTATGTAGGGACGGAATTTATCTATTGTTTCGAGCTGAAAGCTACTTACCTCGAGCACAAGGTACCCCCCTGCTTTAACATCGTTGACACGTTCGCTCAGTGGTATCCCCATATTACCTGCGATAACTACAGGATAGCCAGCAGCTTTAATGACCTCATATGTTAAGTATGCTGTGGTAGTTTTACCATTGGTACCTGTTATAGCAATTATCTTGGTATCAGTGGGTAGGAACCAGCTACTAACCTCGAGCTCACCATATATAGGGATACCACGTTCACGTGCACGCTGTAGAATAGGTAAATTAGTTGGAATACCGGGGCTCAACACTATGAGATCCGTATCGAGTATCCTTTCCGTATGTCCTAAATCAAACTCAACCCCAGGTAGTTGTAACCTCTTAACCACAATATCACTCAACACCACTTTATACCCTTTGTCCATCAGCAACTTGGCTACCGATTGGCCGCTTCGACCTGCCCCTAACACGCTGGCTTTCATCTAATTTTCAGCGTACTGAGTGCCAAGATACCCAGGATAATGTTAGCTATCCAAAACCTTATCATTATGTGGGTTTCGGGCCAACCCAGCTTCTCGAAATGATGATGCAGCGGTGTCATCAGAAATATGCGTTTACCACGTAGCTTAAACGATATCACCTGCAAGATGACCGATAGTGCCTCAATAACGAATATACCACCCACGAGGATGAGCAGAATCTCCTGCTTGATAAGCACAGCTACCGCACCTATTGCGCCACCAAGTGACATTGACCCCGTATCTCCCATAAAGATGCGAGCTGGATGCATATTGTACCAAAGGAAACCCAAGCTTGCGCCTGCCATGCTGGCCAAAAATATGGTGAGTTCACCCCCACCTGGTATGTATATGAGGTTGAGATATTGTGATAATTTCACATTCCCCACAATATATGCCAGTACAGCGTAGACGGTGGCTACCTGTGTCATGATACCACTACTTAACCCATCGATACCATCGGTAAGGTTAACTGCATTCGATGTAGCTGTTATCACAATGCCTACAAAGATGATGTAGAAGATGCCAAAATTCAAGTAAACATCTTTCAAAAACAGTACACTCGTTTTATACGTAAAGTATGGATTTTTGGGGAAATAAGTTGCTACAAATGCAAGCACCATACCAACCACAAACGGAAATATTAGCTTAGTACGTGGTCTCACATCTGTTGATGAGTGTGTTTTACGATAATCGTCATAAAACCCCAATCCTCCCAACGCAAGTGTGGTACCTAACGCCAACCACACATAAGGTTCTTTGAGGTTAACCCAAAGTAGTGTAGCTATCACGATAGCAATCAATATCAATATACCGCCACCTAATGGGGTACCTACTTTCTCGCTTACCCGCGGTAGGCTGGGTTCACGTATACCGGCTACCCAATTATGTGCACGTAGAAATCTGATAAAATGTGGCATCCATATCAGTACGATGATGAATGCAGTGAATGCCGCATAAGCGGAACGAAACGTGATGTAACGAAACAGATTAAATGGAAAGAAATGTTCACGTAGCGGATATAGAAGGTGGTACAACATTATGCCTCCGAGATAAATATTCAAGTACTACCTCCTTATCACTAAACGGTATTCGTCTATCCCCTATGATTTGGTAGCGTTCATGCCCCTTACCAAGTACCAGAACGAGATCGCCTTCACCTGCCATATCTATGGCTTTCTCGATCGCTTTTCGGCGATCGAGGATTATCGAGTGTGGGGTATTGGATACACCGATTTCTATTTCATACGCTATCTGCATGGGATCTTCGTTACGTGGGTTGTCGTTGGTTATTATCACGAAATCTGCATAGCGGGAGGCAATTTCGCCCATCGGACGCCGCTTACCGGGGTCACGATCACCACCTGCACCGAACACTACAATGAGTTTACCGGTTGTCAATCTCCTTGCAAGTGATAGCACCAAAGCCATCGAGCCCGGCGTATGTGCATAGTCGATGATGACATTTTGGATACGTTCCCACCTACCCGGTACACCAGGGAAATCCGTAAACGCTTCAATAATACGAGGTACGGGTATCGATAACGCATAAGCAATAGAATAAGCGAGCAACATATTGTAAAGATTATGCGTACCTACGAGTGTGGTGTTGAAACAGTGGCCATCGATTTCACACTCCATACCATGGAGATCGATTCTCCGTATTATACCACGTATCATCGGTAACCTGTTTAGCCCGTAACCGTAACTTATGATCCTCGCATCGGTTATCTCAGAGAAGAACCTCCCTATGGGATCGTCAAAATTCAAAGCAGCTATAGCGGTACGAGGTAGGTTCATAAACAGACGAGCTTTTGCACGCATATAGTTTTCGATCGTTGAGTGGAAATCGAGATGATCACGTCCCAAATATGTGAAACCAGTGGCACGAAATTCCACCCCATACACACGATGCAGTACAAGTGAGTGCGAAGATACTTCCATCACAACGAACTTAACCCCTTTGGATAACTCATCAGCCATAAACGTAAAGAGGTCAAGCGATTCAGGTGTAGTGAGTTGCGCTTCATGGTGTTCATCGTCATCCCCATAGGTTACAGTTGTCCAAAATGCACTTTTGATGCCAGCCTTCTTAAGTATATGATGAAGTAGCAACACAGTTGTTGTTTTACCATTGGTACCCGTTATACCGATGACGTTGAGCTTCCTGTCGGGATAGCCGTAGAACTTACGAGAGACTTCAGCCAATTTACGACGTGCATCGTGCACCTTGAGATGCGGGATATTGGGTGATAGATCTTTCTCACAGATGACGAAACTTGCACCCCGTTTGAGTGCTTCATGTATGTAAGAATGGCCGTCTACTGACTTGCCACACCATGTGACAAACATATAACCAGGTTTCACAGAAGTATGTCGATACGCAATACCTGTTATCTCGATATTGCTATTCACTTCGGGCAACAGCCGGTTCAACCGCATACTGCCTCCATAAATGGCGATACCCCTCTAAGCTTAATATACGTAGAATTATGCGTTTCAAAAGTGGTGCAAGAACGGTGCCAGCAAATTCTCCGCCCTTGGCCTCATCAAGTGAGATGACGATTACAAGTTCAGGTTCAGGTAATGGCAAAAATGCGGCTAAAGTGAAGATTTTACGTTCCTTCGCGTAACCACCAGGGATTGGCTTCTCAGCGGTACCGGTCTTACCTGCAATACGTAGGCCCGGTATCTTAGCATGTGCTGCGGTACCATAGTCGAACACCCCCTCGAGTAGGGTTGTCACCTCTGCTGCTATTTCGGGTGTAGTAACCTGTCGTATGATGGTAGGTCTATGTAAGACATGTAGTTGCCCATTTTTGATGATCCCACGTACGAGTATGGGTTGCAACAAGTAACCACCATTCGCTATAGCAGCATAAGCTAACGCAAGCTGCAACGTGGTGACACTTACACCCTGACCAAAAGAGAAAGTGGCAACATCCACTGGGGTCATGTCAGACGGATGCGGTACATAGCCATGCGCTTCAGCCGGAAACTCAACCCCGGTGGGGGTACCGAACCCAAACTTTTTAGCTTCCAAATAGAGAGTATATGGGCCGAGTGAACAGCCCATCTTGATGAACCCTACATTACTGGAGTGCCAGACCACCTCCTTAAACGTGTATGGTGGATGCTCTACAGGATCTTTAAAGGTTTTGTCACCAATACGGATCGTATCACAAGTTATGAAAGTTGAGTCATAATCCACATTGTAATGCTCTAAATATGCGACAAGTGGTACAAGCTTAAAGACGGAACCGGGTTCCCATTGCTCCTGTATGATAGGGTTATGGTAGCCATCCTGTGGGTAGACCGCCATGGCAAGTATCTCGCCAGTATATGGGTCAACGATGATACCCCAACCACGCATAGCGTGAGTTTCGTGCACCCGACGGATGAGCTCATCCTCGAGAATGTGTTGTAGGTCTAAATCTATGGTTAATACCACTGAGGGTGTGAAAGTGAGGGTAGTGAGGTGGGCTTTTGGATCAGGATATAACCTACCAGCATCTGAAACAATGTAAGTCCTTTGGTAAGGGTGGCCACGCAACAGTGAATCAAATTGATACTCGAGACCTGCAAGCCCTTCGTTGTAGATGTTAGCTATACCCGTGATGTGACAGATCAGCTCGTACGTTGGATATATGCGATGGTTATGATTTGATATCGCAAGCAAGTGCAGATTTCTATCCAACAGTTCACCCCGTACAGGTGAGATGGTACGTTTCGTACGTATGTACGAGTATGTATGTGAAGTTTCGTCACAATGCAGGATCTGTAGTGTTACAAGCTTGGTAACGAAGAAACCAAAAATCAACATCACCGGTATTTGCAATAGTTTGAGTTTAGTCTCCATCTGTATCTGTTATCACTATATAGGAACGTTCATCGATATGTGGGGTACGAAAGTTGTGTATGGTTGCCCATCTCTGTATAGAAGTGGGTGAGATGAGATGCTCATATTCTGCACGTAAGCTATCGTATTCGGATTGCAATTTAAGGAGTAGCTTCTCACGTACCTCTATGAGATACGTGTAACGTACGATCTGATGTCCAATATGTAGGTAAAGAAGTACCACCAACCCCAGCAGTATGAGCCAGCTTATTATGCGTTCCATATCACAGTTTTTCAGCAGCACGAAGTTTGGCACTCCTTGCACGTGGGTTATCAGCTATTTCGGTTGCAGACGGTACGATCGGTTTAGGGGTTAAGATTTTGATTGAATTGCAACTTTTAAAGAAATGCTTCACAATACGATCTTCCAACGAGTGATAGGATAGTATAACCAGCCGACCACCGGGTTTGAGCAGATCCACAGCTACCGGTAATACTGACTGTAGGTTAGAGAGTTCGTTGTTCACCTTTATTCGTAAAGCTTGGAAGACTCTGGCAGCTACTTTCGATTTGTTACGATAGTTCTGTGGTAACGCATCTACGATAGCGGTGTAGAGTTCGGATGTGGTCTCTGGTCTACGTTGTTTGATGTTTTTGGCTATAACATTGGCGTAACGTTCCTCACCGTATTGCTTGATAATTTGAGCGAGCTCCCAATAAGAAGATTGGGTTATAAGGTTATATGCGGTAAAAGGTACCGATGTGTCAAACCGCATATCAATAGGTCCATCATGACGAAAGCTGAACCCACGTTGGGGATCCTCCAGTTGAAGCGATGATAAACCGAGATCAAAGAGGATACCATCAACCGGTTCCGTAACCAGTTGGTGAAGGGAGACAAAATTTGCGTGTATGAAGTTTATCCTATCACGCCAGGCAGATAGGTTACGTATCGCTACTTGTAGTGAAGTAGAGTCACAATCAATTGCATAAAGTCGTATGTTTGGTTCTACTTGTAAAAGATGATAACTATGGCCGCCACCACCTACTGTGGCGTCGACGAAAACTTTACCAGGGGCGGGATTAAGGTAGCGGATGACTTCAACCACCATGACTGGTTTATGGATAAATCGGGTGGACATAACCGCCAAACCTCAATATATTGATAAGATAGCCATTACGGCAATGGAGTTGTAACTCGTAGCCCAAACTTTTGGCATAATTGTAGAGCTCATCCAAATATGTGGCCCATATGTAATGAAGATGATGAACGGCATTGAGGTCCAGTATGATTTTACGTGTATCTTGTGAAAGGAAGTTTTGGATGACTTGACGTAACTTGGGATAATCCTCTTTACGTAGGGTGCCACTTAACTTGAAATAAACGTAGCCATTTGTACTGGTAAGCTTTACCCTCATATTCCAAGCTCCTTAAGGTCACGTTCGTCAACTTGGGATTCCATCATCTTCTCATATTCCTTATACTTGTGAGGGTTCCAGAGCTCGATCTTGTTGAGCAAACCTATGATGAGTACCTCGGTCTCAAGATGCGCATAATCGAGTAGATGACGCGGTATCCTTATGCGACCTTGTTTGTCAATCTCCACAATTTCAGCATTGCCGACAAACCAACGTAAGAGATACCTTGCACGTGCATCAGTGAATGGCAACGAATGGAGCTTGGATTCAAGATTACGCCACTCAGATAGGGGATAAACTAATAAACACTCCTCAAACCCACGTGTCACGATGACTTTACCCTCGTCAACCTTCATGCGAAACTTAGCCGGTAAGAAGACACGACCAGCACCTTCAACCCGATAAACCTCCTTACCATAATACATTTTCACCAATATTCACCAAAATTCACCATAATTTAATTAAGGTGTAGGGTGTGTCAATGGTTGATCTCTACTTTGGTGTTTATCTTGGTAGGATTAAGTTAAGGAGTGTACCCACAATGATGGTAAGTGTGATCATTATAGCGACAGATTTGAGCATATCTTTAAGCCCAAGCTCTCTTGCGAGTGTTGTAAATGTAGCTACACATGGGAAATATATAGCGAGTATCACTGAGGCGATGATTAGCTGTCGTAGGGTTAACCCCAGTGGTACGAGCATACCGACTGCTACGTCTTTACGAAGGAACCCGATAAGTAAAGCACCTACCGTCTCTTTGGGTAATCCAAACAATCCAGTAACTATAGGGGCGGCGAGCCTACCCATAAGTTGGATTATACCCAGTGTATATAGTACGTTGACAATGAAGACACCGAGCAACACGAATGGTACCGCTTCTTTGAGAAACCATTTAACACGCATCCATACTTTCTTAGCTACTGCCTTCATGTAAGGTACACGATATGGTGGTATATCCACAAATATTTCGGGGCTTTCACCTTTAAGGATACGGTTCAATAGGGCACCCAACCCAACCCATATGATGAATAGTGTACCGAAGACGGTGCCCAGCCCTTTGGCACCGTACTTACCTACAAGCCCAACTATCATCGCAATCTGTGCCATACATGGTACAGCTATCGCCATAATGGTGGCAGCTATAAAGCGTTCACGTCGTGTCTCAAGTATACGTGTAGATAATGAACCTGGTACATTGCAGCCCAATCCCAACAGCATCGGTATTATTCCAAGTCCATGTAGACCGAGTCGATGCATGAAGGTATCCATCAACACTGCAAGTCTTGGCAAGTATCCAGAATCCTCCAACAACGACAATACGAGGTAAAACGCAAAAATATAGGGTAACACAGCAGCAAATGGTACATACAGACCGGTGGTGAGTAAGCCCATCGATTCCATGAACTTTATCTTTCCGTCGATAAGCTCACCGATTAATATCCCATGTAGGAGACCCGATCCTCCAAGCAAAGCCGAAAGCTTGAGCATCAATGGTGCCCAGAGACGTTCAAATAACGGGTCAAAAACGAAGCTGATAAGACTTTCGCCTATCAAGCGGATGAGCCTAAAACTGAGGTACAGTACAATCAACGCTATGGGTATACCGGTGAATGGTCTTACAGAGGCATCGGCAAGCCGCTCCCATGCAGTATGATGGCGATGTGTAACCTGTTGAACCTGGCTCACAATTTGGCCAATAGTCTCCCATTTATCCTGATATGTGAATTCAGACGGACGGGCTTCATCCAACCTCGAAACAAGCTCCTTTATGCCTTCACCAGTAACTGCACAGGTTGGGACACAGGGTACGTCCAGTATCTCTTCCAGTTGTTTCACGTCTATCTTTATCCCCTTATGCTTGGCTTCATCCCATAAGTTAAGTGCGATAATCAATGGTTTGCCGGTTCTGATGAGATCAAGCGTTAGGTTGAGGCTACGCTCGAGGTTGGTGGCATCAACCACATTTATGATAAGATCAGCGTTTTTAACCATAGCGACAGCTACTTCTTCAGCACGTGAAGTGGGATCTAAACTATAGGTACCGGGGGCATCGACAACCTCTACGGGTTCACCTCTGTATCGCATCGTACCTTTCGTGTACTCAACAGTAGTGCCGGGGTAATTGGAGGTAATGACATTAACCCCAGTAAGTCGTGTAAAGATTACACTTTTACCCACATTGGGGCTACCCATAAGCAGGATTCTCATCGGTTGACCTCGACGATGATCTTGCTTGCCATACCAAACCCTATCGCTACTTGGGCACCACCAACGTCAATCACCACCGGGCCACGCATGAACTGTGTGGTCAATTTACGTATGACCTTACCTTCACGGATACCAAGTGCGTATAACCTGCGGATTAAGCCATAGCCACCCTGTATCTGGACGACACGACAGGGTTCACCAGGATATGCGTTTACTAATGGTATACGTACTGTCATCTCTGTTTTACTCTGAGTGGACAGATTACCGAACGTTTACCCGTCTTCATGTAATGATGGAGCCCCTTTAACCAGTAAGGAGTGGCATCTGGACACTCTTCAACGAATTCAAGGAACTTAGTCAACCGGGTCAACGCTTTTTCACTGATATGATGCTCAAGTATGCAAGCTGTCCGTTCAGCAGAGTTAGGGTCAAGCCCCAGTATATCGCGAAAGAAACGTGCAAGAATTGTGTGACGTTTATAAATCTGTGTGGCTTGTTCCACACCCTTATCGGTTAAACTTATATAACCATAAGGCTCATGCTCAACCAACCTGCGACGTGCAAGCACTTTCACAGCACTCACAACAGAAGCCGGCGTAACCCCCAGATAACGTGCAACATCACGTACACGAACTACCTTCGATTCGCGTGATAATAACCAGATTGCCTCCAGATAATCCTCTAAACTCGACGTCAACCTACCCTTATCCTTCATAATTAAACATACTTAATATATTAAGTTAAGTCTAAAATTGTCAAGCTCATCTATTGCAGATGTGGTTGACATTGAAGTTAATGAGGTTATTTTAAATAACAGAGTTCCCATTATTTTAGTAATAGTGATGTGTTTGCCTGTGTTTGAATTGTGTAGCTTATTGAGATATACTATTAAGTTCTTCACATGAAAATGGGTTATTGGTTTATTTTCGGGTTATTCGCGTTGATCCTATGGGGTGTATGGGGGTTTCTACCCAAGCTTGCCACCCGCTATATCGAGCCTCGAAGTGTGTTGGTATTTCAGACCATTGGTAGCATACTGGTGACTATTGTGATATTGGCCACGATAGATTTTAGACCTGAACTCCATACGAAAGGGGTAACGCTTGCAATTGTCACAGGTATAATTGGTACATTGGGTACAGCATCTTTTTTATATTCGATCGCCAAAGGCAAAGCCTCGATCGTGGTGACAATGACTGCGTTATACCCCATAATTACGATAATACTTAGCCTTCTCATACTTAAGGAATCTATCACAATAAAGCAGGGTATTGCAATCATACTGGCACTTACTGCGATGGCACTGTTTGCGAGCTGAACAGTTCAATACGACGCTGAGGGTGTTCCCCCGTATAACCTGTAAAGTAGCAGTGGTGCAAGCACCGAGGTAACAAGCACCATAACGACCGTAGCATTAAATATCGGTAACCCTATATATCCATATGATAGAGCAAGTGTACCAACAATAAGGGCGACCTCACCACGTGGTGTCATACCCACACCTATCTTGAGTGATGTGCGGGTATCGAGTTTGGCCAACTTCGCACCCCCCATAGCACCAAACATCTTCAACAGTATAGCAAGCAACACAAACAATAGCACAAAGGTTGGGTTAACAACCAGATGACGTAGGTTGGCTTCTAATCCCACATTTACGAAAAATATGGGGCCAAACATCACTTCAGAGAAGATTTCCATACCGGTGGCTATCTTACGTTGCAATCTCGTACGTGCCAGAAATAACCCCGCAAGATATGCACCTGTGATCGAAGCTATACCCACTAACTGTGCCGACCATGCATATATGAATGCGAGAGATAAACCTATAGCTACCTCTACATGAGGGAGCCGCAACCTTTCCACCCGATACATAAGTGGCGGAAACAGGAAATAGCCAACCAAGCTGGCTACAATAAGATAGGCAAATAGTTTGATGATCGTCACGACGATACTCGTTTGTACGCCCGCAACCGCAAATATAAATGTAAGCAATAACACACCTATGATATCGTCAAGCACGGCAGCACCTAGTATGACGGTACCTTCGACTGATCGCAGTTTATCCACACCATGTAGCACAGCAACCGTTATGCTGACACTTGTGGCAGTCAGTATCGTACCAACTATGAGCCCCTGTATAAGCGATAGGTGGGATACCATACTGAGTATGAAGCCACCGATAAACGGTAACGTTACACCACCTACTGCGACAAACATAGAGGTAACCTTTTGTTTACGTAGTAGTGAAAGGTCAGTTTCCAACCCCGCTATGAATAACAGAATATTGACCCCGATGATTGCAAGTGCATGGATGACTTCGTCACTCTCCATAAACCCAATAAGAGTGGGCCCCAGTATTAAGCCAGTGACTATCATACCGATGATTGGTGGCACCCTTATGCGGGTGGATAAGAATGCAAACACTTTAGCTAAGATAATGATGATCGCTAAGTGTAGTAGTAACATAAGCTAACCTATAAACTCTATAGGACAGAGAGATTTGTCAACTTACATGTATGGTTATTTCTTGTATAATTCGCCAGCTTTTGTGATCGCAATCTTCGTACATATAGGGCCAATGATTTCGAACACGATAGTGGTTGCAGCTATAATGGTTAGTACAATGGAGGAGATCCTCACCCCAGTAGGCCCGAGTGGTGCAAACTCACGATTTACGAGGTAGGCTAACCCTACCGCTACACCAGCCTGGGATAGTATACCCAAGCCCAGGTATTTTCGGATGGTGGGTGGCTGTTTACCGATGGTTGCACCTAACCATGCGCCACCTATCAAGCCGCCGCTCCTACATATTATGTATATTGTACCAAGTAGACCTATTTTAACTAATAACGAAAAATTGAGATGTGCACCCGCTAACGCAAAGAAACATACATAAAATGGCAGTATAAATATCTGTAGGTGGTCGGAAATCCTTTTGGCGGCCCTGGGAAAAGTATTAACAGCTACTGTACCCAGAACCACGTTCGCCAGGATCAACGAAAAATGTAACAATTTTGATAACCCCACACAGATGAGTATTACCCCTATACTGACAGGTAGGAGGGTTTCAGGTGCACGTATCTTTTGGGTAGAGAACCCCAATAACCAGCCAAGTGTACCACCAATACCGATTGCGAGTAGTATTTCGAGTAATGGCTTGCCAATCATACCAGCTACCGAGAGATGTACATTACCTACCAGTACCTTAGCGTATGAGGCAGCAAACACGTATATCATTATTGCGAGTGCATCGTCAACCCCTACAACTATGAGTAGGGCTTTGGTTAATGGGCCATCAGCTTTATACTCCTGTAATACCGCTACAGTGCCAGCAGGTGCAGATGCAGGTGCAAGTGCACCAAATAACAAAGCTAACGCTACATCATGAGTTAATAACCACACACCGATGAAAACCAGGATGAATGCACCAAACGATTCAGCAAGTATTACCGAAATTATGCCACCACCCAACCGCCTAAGTGTAGCTACCGTAATCTCAGCCCCTATGATGAAACCGATCAATCCAAGCGTAATATCGGAGATGAAGCCCACCCTTTCTAAGAAGTCGGGGGTGAACAATTTTAACCCAGATTGTCCCAAGATTGCACCTACAATGAGCCACCCCACCACCGATGGTAGCCTGAGCTTGTTGATAAGCTTTGCCCCTATCACACCGATTACGATGAGGATACCTATTGCCAGGAGTTCATTCATAATTAACCGTTGTGATTAAAATGGGGAATCCAAATAAAAAGTCAATCAATTTTGAACTTTATTCAACGTTTGAGTTATACTCGTAAGGTGGTCTAATCTTTGAACTCCTTCGTTACAAGCTTTTCCAACCACACAATAAGCATCTCGAGCAGGTTGATCTCACCTATCACATGGAGGTTGTCATCAACCACAGGTAGTTCCTCGATATTATGATCTATCATCCGCTGTAGTACGTCTTCCAAGGGTTCGTCATCTTTCGCATAGATTGGTGCACCGGTGATCATATCCTCTGCGGTCTTCACGGATAACAGTTTGGATGCACGATAGCCGAGCGTATCGAGTGTTGCAAGGGTTGGGAAAGCCACATTGATAATATCGTGTATGGTGATCATACCTATGAGCCGTTCATTATCATCTACTACATAGATTGAACGTGTTTTGGGATCCGTTGTTATAGCGAGCACAAGCTCAGGTAATGTTTCATCCTTATGTACGATAACAGGACGTTCGATGATAAGCTTACGTGCACGTGCGACGGTTAATTTTTTCACCTTACTTCTCCTTACAGCTCTTTTGTGAGCTCAACAAACCGCTTGTAAGGGATGGCGGTCCAGCTCTCAGCTTTCAGTGCTCCCATAGCGAGGCTGATCATCGATACCTTAGCAGCTACCTCTTCGTTGGGCGCTTCGTAGATATCCAGAAAGTCATACGGCCCAAGCAATGCATAGTGGCAGATGAATTTCACCTCGGGGCAGAGCTCCTTTACTTTTTTACGCCATTCCTCACCTATAGCAGCACGTTCCTTCATACGTTGAGTTATTTCGGGTGCCAATTTGGTCATCAACACATACGTCGGCATCTTACCTCCCTTTTTAGTAAAGTTAGGCAACCACATCCATCGTCAACTGTAAGCTGTCATTTTTAGAAATGTGATATCTGGATCGAGATCAATGAAAATAGCCTAAGCGTCTCACTTCAACATCCACGGCCCTGGTACTATGCGCCATCCCCATAGGTATTCGAGTACCGTCCATGCAGTAAGCAACAATGCCAACGCATACCCCATATTTTCATCCTCCTTACGTGTACGTGTCATCCTGTAGCCGAACACAATCGCTAATAACAGAAATATTGCGCAACTTGGATACGTTATCCATGATGTACGACCCATAAACTCGTACTCGTTGATCATCACAAAGTGTAACCCCCATATCGCAGCAAATGTAGCCATCGCAAACCTCATCCCCACAGGTATATAGTGTCCTAAGCTTAACACCAACGTGACAAAAATTGTAACCCCCAACAGTGGCCACATCTGCCAGCTGGCCAAATCGAACATACCCATGTGTTCAGCCACCTCACCCACAGCCGCCCATAGGAATATACCCGAAAAAATCCCACAGTAGTTACGGGTACGGTTACCACCAGCTTTGGCACTAGCAACAAACAGCAACATCCCCAGCACACCAAATATTACACCCACAATCATAACCGCGTAGCCATCCACCCTATACGTGAACACCAACCCCATGTAGGTGACCAGAAAGATTACCAACACCCACAGTATGCAGGTTAACCCCTTTCTACCTGCTCTTCCCATCACTTAATAATACTAAAACCTACAGCTTAATGTCACCCCCACATTCCATACATAAGAGCTTACGGTATGTTTACACTCGTCGGTTTTATCAACCAGCTCACCATCCACATAATGTTCCTGAAACATCGTACCTTCAGCCTCCAAATCTAAGTATTCACCGTATATCCATAACCACCAATTAGATAATGGGTTACATCCGAAACTCAAACTCGCCATCCATGCCCTACCTTTACATTCACCTGTTGATACCATATCGTGATCATAACCCATGCTCGCATCCTCATCCGGATACAGGTGCGTATCTTTATCCTTTATCGCCACCCAATCCGAATATTTAAATTGCAACCCCAACCTCACCCTACTCAACGCCCAATCCGCACTCACCCCCAGATACGGTATCTTATGCTCTATCTCATATGTTATCCATTTCCAGTTAAGTGTATCCTTGTAAGATAGATCCATATATCCAGGTCCATACGGTCCATACCCAACCTGGTCGAGATTCCACGATGACGATCTAAGTACGAACCGCCTCCAGCCACCTACAACTCCCAACCCCATGATATCGCCTGCCACCACATTGTAGGTATAGTTGATATCCAAAAAGCTACCGTAATCCAACCTCGCATCCGATGTCGAGTATATATCCTTACCCGGATGGTACCATGGTGTAAACGGTGGTGTCGCACTACCGTTTAACGAATCGTCGTCCGCCAGATCATAGATGGTATTGATATACTCCACATCCTTTTCTATCCAATCCGAATCTTCCATCCTACCAGCAGCTCTGTCCAGCTTCGTAAGCCACACGAATTTCAACCTCGCCATATCCAGGTAAGGGGTTGCTCTCACCCCTATAGTTACCTCAGCACCCGTCCATAGGTTATCCAACGGCCACAGCAGCTCACTCTCTATATGGCCACCATATTCGGGTGGATTATAAGCTTCAAAATAGAATCTCGTTTGCCCCTTCATCTGTGCACCACTTATCTTTATGTCCATATATGCGAGGTCACCAAACGCAAACTTCACCGCTTCACTGATACTTTCACGTCTACCTTCTTCATGCTCTATATCTATGGCTATCAACTTTTGTCCCATCACACCGATAAATGATATTGCAAGTATCACAACCGATATTTTATTAAACATCTTCTGCCTCCTTGTTACATGGTTATCACTTTATATGCTTTACCTTCGATCACTACAATGATGGATTCACCTATCGCAAAGTATTTTGCACACTCTGGATGTTTCCGGATGAGCTCAAAATATTCAGGTGACCCAAACCCCAACTCCACCAGCTTCATACCCTCTTTATAATCACGATCCACGTATATGTTATCTTTAAGGTAAAACACCTTATCACCCACCCTTTTGATTGTCACCGTACGTGGTTCCTCGATTACCACCTCACGTTCCATTGCTCCCAATCCCTTTGCGATTGCGAATCCCGGTTTACCTGACGTTGCCTTGATAAACTCACGTGGAGGTGTCGCCAACACGTATTGTTTACGTTCCTCCTCACGTACCAGATACGAAGTATACGGTGTGACAATCCCATAGCGTTCACCTAATTCGATGATCTCATCCACCAGCTCCTTACTTTCACCATGTAACCGTATTTCTGACAACAACCATGCCACCCGCTTATTTGCCCATATAAGTGGTATGAAATCACAATCTTTTGCCTCAACCGGAAATTCGTACGTCTCCTCGACAACGAACTTCTTACCCATCTTTGTACCCTTAAGTATCACCTGTGCCTCACCGCTTCCTCTATATCTACCCGCGATTATGATATCCTGACCATAAAATAGGTCACCCAACTCACGTGGTTGCAACTTATACACATTGATACCTTTGAACTCAACCTGCGGCTGTTCTACTGCTGGATACATTATTTTTGTACAAAATGCGGATATCACCAGCTCCAGATCCTCACCCGGCTCAACGTATTCACTTATACCACCGTATCTTGCAAGCTTATCCAACAGCACCGTATTTACATCATAACCTACACCGAACACAAATATATGTACATCATTCACAGCTTGTTCAACATTACGCAGTATACCTTCAATATCTGTTACCCCCACCGTAGGTAGCCCATCTGTAAGGAATATCAGATACTTTGGCCGCTTACCTTCACGCAATAACCTCAACCCTGTCATCAATGCATCATTGATATTTGTGCCACCACGTGCATCAAGCCTATCCACAAACTGTTTTGCACTATCGATATTGACATCCGAAACACTCATAAGCTGTCCACTGAATGGCATCACATCAGATGCAAACGCTACGATATCGAAGCTATCACCTGGGTTAAGGTGCTCCAACACAAATCTCAACCCCTGCTTTGCTTGGTTAATCTTCTCACCGCTCATCGACCCTGACACATCCAACACAAACACTATATTCTTGGGCAATATCTCAGCTTCCGGTGGTTCACTGGGTGTACTTATACCCAATAGAAAGAACCCATCCGCATCACGTCGCTTGTACGTCATAAGTGATAGGTCAAACTCCTGCTGCGATACAGAATAGTAAAGTACAAAATCCCTATCTGGTAAGATGTTTTCACCCTCATATGCACCTATTGCGTGGTTGGTCTCCTTTTTATAATCTATCTTATGTGTGGGTGAGAATATCTGTTTCAAAGGCTTATCCGTCTGTATGTCAAACTTTATGACCACATCCTGTATGGGTTTAGGTGATATACCCTCTATCTTAAACGGATATTCTATCTCATAGAACTCACCCACACGCGGTAACTCATACTCGTACTTGAATATAACCCTACGTTCTGTTTTTGGTGGTATGGGGAATACCTTTGCCCTGAACAGGTCCGAATCGTAATACTCCAGCAATGCTGGGTCACGCATCCTACGTACTATATCTTCGTAGATCCTTCTCGCTTCGTTACGTTCCAATACCTCTCCCTTTAGCTCCTTGTTACCTATCATCAACGCAAAGTATGATGGCATCGCACCACGTGGTAACGGAAATATATACTCACCTTCAATCCGCCGTTCGTAAGGGTTGTAGAAAGTTTCGGTAACCTCTACCTTACATATGTTATTGATCACATTTATCTCAACGTGATGATCGATAAGCTCCAGATACGTCTTCGGTGGTACACCCGGTCCTGGTATTATCACACCATCCGCCCATATTATAAGGGGTAGGCACCCCATTAAGATGGTGGCAATCTTTTTCATAACACCCCCTACCTTTTCGTATATTAGGCTACCTTATCCACTTAAAATATGGTGCAGCTCCACGTTTTGTAAACCCTATCTCAAACACATCACCTGCACGTGGTGTCCACACAAGTGGCCAGTTGAAGCATTCACCAGCCCGACATAGGAGTTGCCCTCCATGTACGAGTTCCACCCAGAACACAAGCAGATCACCCTCATAGTTTGATATATCTAATCTACCACCTCTGAGCCCACTTTCATAATGCCAATGTAAAACCTCAACCCCCTTCAGCTGTTTAACCAAAGTATTTTTAACAACAAACAGATCCGTCACCAATACCCCTTTGAATTGCTCCAAAACCTTTCGGTTTACTGTTGTATCCAGGTAATTATCTGCATTTACAACCGCGACCATCAACCTACCCGCATCCGGTAACACATTGCCTGGCTTAAACTTAATCTCCTCAACCGCATGTAGATCCTCATCGTACAACATAGTGCCATAGAAATCGTGCACCAATAGATATATATCATCTTCCGGTATGAACTCTCTTATATCACAGCTTATTATCTCCACACGTGGGTTGTTGCCAAACTTCTCTCGTAAAATGTTGAGCATAAACCTGTTCCTCTCCACTACGTAGACCTTATCTGCACCCAGCTTCAACATGAACTCCGCAAATACACCATATCCAGCACCTGCTTCCACACAAACCTTATCTCGTGGATTCAGTTTCTTGATAAACTTCTTGTATCGCTCTATACGTAGCTTATCATCGTAAATCCCTACGTATGCAAGGAACTCATCGTATTCCAGGTACAGTTCTTCCGGTAAATCGTTAACGATCTCCATGTGACCTCACCCATACATTGCAATAGCGTATAGGGTGAAAGGTTTCGAGATCGATAACCTTACCCTGTATTATCGCATTGAGTATAAACAGAAATATCATGCTAACGCAAATTCCACCGCACTCATCGCATGCAACCGCAGGGTATCGAACAACGGTACCGATACATGTTTTTGCTGTATAAGCAAAGGTAACTCAGTACACCCCAGTATGATGCCCTCCGCACCCTCCTCTACCAGGTTGTCGATGATTTGTACCACCCTGCTACGAGCTGTGTCACTGATGATACCTTTCACTAATTCATCAAATATTATTGAGTCTACTGTTGCAATATCGCCATTACTGGGTACGATCACAGCTATACCATGACGTTCGAGCCTTTCCTTGTAGAATGGATCCGTCATTGTGGTCTTGGT
>Ga0209410_1000287_pt1 | contig 22560 bp, 24 predicted proteins | sample Mar14436cmmetaG_FD_184135 | JGI IMG/M metagenome (GOLD analysis project Ga0209410, IMG submission 184135) | Marine hydrothermal vent microbial communities from Guaymas Basin, Gulf of California to study Microbial Dark Matter (Phase II) - Marker... ... | reverse complement strand
TGAGTGAAGATGAAAAAAATCATCCTCTTCGTGCTCATGATACCTTTAACAGTTGTATCCGAAACATTTGTGGATCTGCTGAGAGAAAGGCTTGAGAGCGATACCGGATATCTAACCGCTCTAGAATACATGAACGAGGCGAAACAACTCATGAGGAGCGATACTCTTTGGTTTCTACCATATTTCGATCTTGACACTCGATTATCCCTTTATGACAAATTCCATCTCGAGATGAATCCTACTATTTCATTCAACATAGAAGGATGGACATTTCTCCTTTCGAACACCATCTCTTTGGATGAAAGGAACGTTGTTGAAAGAGGATGGACTTTCTCTCTATCGAAGGAATTATTCGACGATGAAAGAATCGATGATTTGGAGACTTTCTCGAATTTCTTGAAAAGAAAATGGGATCTTCTCAGCAGCAAAAACAGAGTCTTCAAAAAGTTAGTTCAAGAAATTCTCGATAGCTGGTTGAAAAGAAGAAAAACGGAGATACTGAGCGAAAGAATAAGAATCATGAGGAAGAAACTCGAGGAGGATAAGGGTAAAAAAGGTCGCACGATTTCGAAGGATGAGATATTGCTTATGGAGAAAAACATCATTTCTCTTGAAAGTGATATAAAAAAACTTGAGAAGGATCTTATAGACACTGTAAAGGTAAATGATGAGCTGTACAAAGAGGTTATGGATATCGTGAAAAGCCTTATAAGGCTCAATGTAAGGGATTTCAATGTGGAAAACAGATTGGATGTGAAAGCCCAGAAGATACTATTAGAGGCTTCTAAAAAAAGAGAAAGAAGAATCTTTCTGGAGTATCTCCCTTCACCAAGGCTATACCTCAACTGGTTCGAAAATCCCCCACAAGGCTCGGAAAATTTTTCTATAGGATTTGAGCTCAAGTGGAGTATCTCCGACAGAGGAGAGAGAGAAGAGAAAGTAGAGAGTATAAGATTGGATTATAGGATAGCAAAAGCAAATTATGAAAACCTTTTGGATACTGTGAAAAAAGAATTTGAGGGGATAAAGAAGGATTTGGAGATGGTAAAGCAACAAAGAAAGTTAGCAGAGATCGACCTCGAATTGGCCAGAAGTGAGTATGAAAGAGCTTCTCGAAAATTCAAGCAAGGTCTGATAAACGAAGAAGATTTAACACTTTCTAGATTGAATGTTGAGGAAAAAGAGCTGGAACTGGAAAAACAAAAGATCAATGAAATTCTACTGAAGCTGGATCTCTTATCCGTTGTGGGAATGGATTTGACCTCGGAGGTGATGGAATGAGATACAAAATAGTGGCTCTTCTAATGATGATCCTAATTGTGTTCTCTCTCACTGCATCCTGTAATTTAAGAAAAAACGAGAAAGTGCAGAATCCAACGGATTACTATGAATACACCGTCAAAAGGGGGATTCTCTTTGAAAGTGTGGATATATCGGGGCAAGTCGTTTCAGATGAAGAATGCAAGGTCAAAAGTCTTGTATCAGGGGTTGTGGAAAGAGTGTTTGTCGAAAAGGGAGATAGGGTCAAAGAAGGAGACATTTTGGTTGAGTTAGACGATGACGATTACCTTTTGAATCGTATAAAAGCACTTCAGAATTATGAAAACGCTAGGATAAGCGGTTCAAAACTGTTATTGGAGCAAAGAAAACTGGAATTACAGATAGCAGAGAAAAATCTTGAGAGGACAAAGATAAAATCACCCATAGATGGGGTTGTAGTAAGCGTTGATGTGAGGGAAGGGGATATCCTGAATGTGGGGAAGGTTGTCGCTACGGTGATAAACGATAAAAAACTGCACATCGAGGGAGCTGTGGATGAAATCGATTTTGGAAAGATAACGATAGGTCAGAAAGCGATAGTTCATTTTGAGAGTCTCGGTGGGTTGGAAGTTCCCGCAGTTGTAACCTACATATCTCCCATTGCCATAACGAGTGGCGGGTTGAATGTTTTTCCGATAGAGCTCGGCTTTGAAACAGATGTTGAAAACAAGCGAATTGTCCCGGGTCTTTCGTGTGATGTGAGTATCGTGATCATAAGCAAGAAAGATGTTTTAACTGTGCCGACAAATGCGCTTGGCCATACACCAAATGGATATTACGTTGAGTTGAAAACAGAAGACGGTGTGAAAAAGCAACCCGTTGAGGTGGGTTACATTGGAGAATACTACGCAGAAATCAAAGATGGACTGAAAGAAGGCGATGTGATCGTTATAGGGAAAAAAACCGAGGTTTTGAAAAATAAACTTCCAAAGATCACTCCTAGATTCCTTGGTGCGCCGAGGAGGTAATCCAGTTGGTGGTCCTTGAAAATGTTACAAAGATTTACAAAATGGGAAGTGAGGAGATAAAAGCTCTAGATGATCTTTCTTTGGAGATCAGAGATGGAGAGATATTAGTCGTGATGGGTCCATCTGGAAGTGGAAAATCAACGTTTTTGCATCTTGCCGGTTGTCTGGACAGACCCACATCTGGAAGGGTGTTAATAGATGGAAAAGATGTATCGAATTTAAGGGAAAAAGAACTTGCAAGAATAAGAAACAAAATCATAGGGTTCGTATTTCAGCAGTTCAACCTCCTACCACGTCTCACGGCCCTCGAAAATGTGGAATTACCAATGATATACGCTGGTATCCCAAAAAGGAAGAGAGTTGAAAGGGCAAAAAAGCTTTTAGAGATGGTGGGACTCTCCGACAGGATGAAGCACAGACCTTCTCAACTCTCAGGAGGACAACAACAGAGAGTGGCCATAGCGAGGGCTTTAGCGAATAATCCAAAGATCATACTTGCCGATGAACCCACTGGGAACCTTGATACGAAGAGTGGAGAAGTTGTGATAAGCATTTTGAAAGATTTGAACAGAAAAGGTTTGACCATCGTAATCGTGACACATGATCCAGATGTTACTATCATAGCCCATCGTGTGATTCATTTGAAAGATGGAAAGATCATAAAAGAAGAGGTGAGAGTTTGATATTCGAGCTCTTCAAAGAATCTCTAAGATCCATCATGTCCAACAAAACCAGAACGTTCCTTTCGATGCTTGGTATAACTATAGGTGTTGCTGCTGTCATAGCTGTTGTGTCTCTTGGCCAGGGGGCAAGTGAATCGGTTAAAAAAAGAATATCCTCCCTGGGTTCAAACATAATATTCATAACACCTGGAAGAATTGGAGGTGCTGGTGGAAGACTCGCTCAGGCTGTTGGGAATGTCCTTAATGAGGAAGATGTGCGTAAAATGAAGCAGTTCTGCTATTCACTCTCCAATATCACGCCAGTTCTTCAAAAACAGTCGGTGATTCTCTTTGAAGAGAAGAATACCATAGTGACTGTCATGGGAGTTTATCCATCTATATTCGATATGATGGAGTTGAAAGTAGAAAAAGGGAGACCTTTTCTCGAAAGCGATGAAGGAAAAAGAGTGATCGTTCTTGGTGAGAAAATCGCAGAAGATCTGTTTGAAGGAGAAAGTCCCGTTGGTCGAAAGGTGTACATAATCACTCCCACAGGTAAACAAAGCTTCACAGTAATCGGTGTTCTGAAAAAAAGCGGGCAACTTCTTTTCTTCAATCCAGATAACGCTGTTTTCCTCCCATTTAAAACGGCTCAATATAGAATCTTTCATACGAAGAAAGTGAGTCTCATAGTAGCTAAAACCATTTCTCAAGATCTAACCGATATAGCTGTTTCAGAGATAGACGATTACCTATACAAAAAATTCAGAAATGAGAACATGTACAACATCGTGAGTCAGGAGACGATCCTTTCCACTCTGAACGAGACCATGACCATTCTCAATTTGACATTGGGAGGAATAGCAGGTATCTCCCTTCTTGTTGGAGGCATAGGTATCATGAATATCATGCTGGTTTCTGTCACAGAAAGAACGAGGGAGATAGGAATAAAAAAAGCGATAGGTGCGACGAATTCTTCAATACTTCTGCAATTTCTCATGGAATCAACTGTTATAACCTTGATTGCAGGTATAATAGGTATATTACTAGGAGCTCTAATAGCCAATTTTGTTGGAAAGATGGTGAACATCCCGATTCTGATAACCCCTTCGGTTATAGTGATAGCCATGGGGGTTTCCACAAGTGTTGGATTGTTCTTTGGGGTGTATCCTGCCTATAAAGCTTCCAAACTAGATCCTGTGGATGCTCTCAGGTATGAGTGAGTGTAAGATATTTATTCAATTTTCCTTGACATTTTCAGATGTATCTTTGTCACATAAAAACTGAAAAATTAACACATATATGTTCACTTATGAACGTATTTTAGCTAATTTTTCCTCGCGAAGGATTTTTAAGCATTGTATTTCCTATAAAAAGCTATCTCTACGATCAGAAAAATCTTGCTGATCAGAAAGGATGGGATACCATGTTCTCGTAAGCTGAAAATATACGAGGTGATTGTGTTGCGCATGAAGATAACGTTTGAGACATCCAACAGTGTTATCCCAATAAATTACAATTACTACTTATCCTCGTTGATCTATTCTTTGGTCGCATTTGTAAACAGAGAATTGGCTTCTAGTATCCATGAAAAAGGTTTTGGGAAAGGCTTTAAATTTTTCACATTTTCCCAGCTGTTTTTCAAGAATTTCAAGGTGGAAGGTAAAAGGATAAAAATCTTTGAGGGAGTAGGTTGCTGGTATGTATCCTCAATAGTTGAAGAGTTGATAGAATGTCTTATTTCATCCTTATCGAAAGGGAAAAACATAAAAATAGCGAACACTTCATTCAAAATTTCTGAAGTTCGTATTTTACCTTCTAAGCATTTTGGATCTAGAGAGAGATTCAGGATGTTGTCTCCTTTGGCTCTAAGTGTACCTGTTAAGAGGAATAAGAAACTTTACCATAATTATCTAACACCCTATGATCCAGAGTTCACCAGAAGATTCTCTGAGAATTTGGTGAGAAAATACAAAGCTTTATATGGGAAAACTCCTTCAGGTGATGTGAAGATAATACCGGACTGGGACTACATAAAATCTCGAAAGAGGATAACAAAGCTTTTGGATTACAAAGGAGTGAAAATAAAGGCGACTATCTTTCCATTTGAGATCGCGGGAGATCCGGAATTGATAAAACTAGGCTATGAAGCAGGGTTTGGAGAGTTCAACAGTATGGGTTTCGGGATGGTGAAACCCGTAGATTGATTCCTTTCCTCCTTCATTTTTCCTCAAGCGAGTTTCATCTTCACCATATCTTAATCTTATCTTTTCTAACCTTTCAATCATATCGTATGGACATACGTTCTTAAATATATATTGAGGCGCCAATACAATCTCAATCGAACCTTAGAGGTATCAATAAACGAAGCAAGGAGGTGCCTCAGGTGTGTCAGAGTGTTCAAAAATAAACATTGGTGGGGCTAGAGAAGTGCTGAAATTGGAACCAAGCTATTTCGAGGCTTCTGTTTTGGGAGGGATAAAAATTCCTTTACATTTCATAGCGATGGTTAAGAACATAACCAGGCTGGTAGAAGAAGCGGAAAGGTATGACGATATCGTATCTATATACGTTAAGATTCCCCATGGCGAATTCAGATCTGTTAAGAGGGTCAAAAAATGTGATTTGGAGAAAGCAGAAGCTGCCATCGTGCAAAGATGCATACGAGAGGAACATGGGGAATGCATATCTTATTTCCTGATAAATGGTTTATACCTGAGAATCTAGATTCCATTCCATAGTAATTCATCTTGATACGGATCTTTCCATTCTCCCTTTGAACGGATTCTATATACCTCACCTTTACGACCGCTTGAAAAGAAATCGATTGTCGGATTCTCAGCCTTCTATTTTTGTGTCTTCCTTTCAAATTGATATACTGAACTATGAAAAAATGCGGGGGGTGTAAGATATGGTTATCAAACCAAATGACATGCGTGTGGAAAAAAGAGTGAATATGCGAGATGGGAAAGGTGAAGTAAAAATCACACATCTGTTGGAGAAGGATCTACTCAAAGGAAGAGCGCGTCTCTTCGCAAGAATAAGGATACCACCGAATTCTTCTATAGGTCTGCATAAGCATGAAGGTGAATTCGAGATTTTCTACATCTTATCGGGAAAGGGGTTGTTTCATGACAATGGAAAAGATGTGCCAGTTCAGGCAGGAGATGTATGTTTCACCGATTCTGGAGAGAGTCATTCCATAGAGAACACATCCGATGAGGATTTGGAGCTCCTTGCAACGATAATACTGCTCTGAACTTCACGCTATAAAAACAACTGGCCCTACAAGGGGCCAGTTTTACTTTTTGATGCTGGCTGGGGCGGGTGGATTCGAACCACCGATCGCGGATCCAAAGTCCGCCGCCTTACCACTTGGCTACGCCCCAAATCTCTCGTGCTATAATTTTATCACTGCGAAAAAAGACTTTCAAGGTGGTGACAGTATTGGATACTATAAAGATCTCCTTCATCGAAGATGGAAAAGAAGTGATCGTTAAGAAAGGAGAAAATTTGCTACCTTTTGTGAAGAGATATCAGAAGTTTCATTCTTCCAAAATAGTTGCAGCAAGATTCAATAATTTCATCGTGGAGCTTTTCAGGCCTCTCGACATAAATGGTAAAGTTCGCTTTATAGATTTGTCTGAACAAGATGGTGTCCGAATATATCAAAGGGGCTTACTCTTCGTTCTCAAAATAGCCATTAAGAAAAAATTCCCAGATTTAAAACTTCATGTTCTTCATTCACTTGGGAAAGGACTTTATTGTGAGGTATCGAAAGATGGAAAAACGATTAAGCTGACAGAGGATGAAATAAAGGATCTTGAGAAAGAGATGCGAAGTATTGTTGAAAAAGACGAAAAATTCGAAAAAATAACTCTTTATAAGTATCAGGCGTTCGAGATATTCAAAAAGGAGGGAATGGAGGAAAAGATAAATCTTTTTAGGTATAGAAAGAAAAAAACGATAAAGCTCTATAAATGTGAAGGATTCTACGATTATTTGTACGGTTACATGCCACCGAGTACAGGATACGTGGATATATTTGCGCTTAGGCCATACGACCAGGGATTCGTCTTGGTACACCCAGATACTACCTGTCCTGACAGATTGCCTGCGTACAAAGAGCTCCCCAAATTCTCCGCTATCTTCTTGGAATATGCACGATGGCTCAAGATAATGGATATAGAGTACGTATACGATTTGAACGAGATAATAACTAAAGGCGAAAGAGCAGTTGCCAGCTTGATACTTCTTGCAGAATCCCTTCACGAGAACAAGATCTCACAGATAGCCAACGATATCGCCAGGAGAAAAGGTACGAGGTTGGTGCTAATAGCTGGACCTTCCTCTTCTGGAAAAACAACTTTTGCTAAGAGACTATCTGTTCAATTGATGGTGAATGGCCTGAGACCGGTTGCTATATCTCTCGATGATTACTTTCTAGACAGGGAAAAAACACCCAGAGATGAATCTGGAAACTATGACTTCGATTCGCTGGAAGCCTTGGATGTTGATCTTTTCAACCGCAACCTTCTGGATCTATTCAAAGGAAAAGAGGTGGAAATTCCCAGGTACGATTTCAAGATAGGGAAGAGGATGAAAGGTAGACGCTTACGTATAGACAAAGATCAAATCGTGATAGTGGAAGGAATACACGGATTAAACGAAAAATTGACGGAGATGATACCAAGGGAGCTTAAGTACAAGATATATGTCAGTGCTCTGACACAGCTCAATCTTGATAATCTAAACAGAATTCCAACAACGGACACGAGGCTTATAAGGAGAATAGTAAGAGACAACAAATTCAGAGGTTACAGCGCCTATGAGACTATAAAGATGTGGCCGAACGTTAGACGAGGTGAAGAGAGAAACATATTCCCATATCAAGAAGAAGCGGATGTTATGTTCAATTCTGCTCTTGTCTATGAACTATCAGTTTTGAAGATATTCGCTGAGCCCCTGTTGGTTCAGGTACCAGACAATGCACCAGAATTTACTGAAGCACTGAGACTTTTGAAGCTGCTAGAATACTTTCTCCCTATAACCAACATAGAGGATATACCCAGTCACTCCATATTGAGAGAATTCATTGGAAGGAGTATCTTCAAGTATTGAAAGAGGTGTTGAATTTGAGGACCTTAACAGCACTTTTGGTAGTGTCTCTGCTCGCGTCGTGTTTTGCTTTAACCCTCAACGTAGGAAAAAATCTGAATTTTGAAGAAATTCTTGAAATTCTGACAGATCTTTCGAATGTTCTAAACACAGAACCTCCCTCTACTAACACGATAGGTAGTTTCGTATACATAGTGTGGGAAGACCACATAGTTTCAAAAATAAAGGGAGGCGATCTATACGTACTGGACAACGAACCTTTCGAAGGAGGAATTCCTGCAGAGGATCTATTGAAAAAATTGAAGATACCGTATCACAAACGAGATAATGAAATCATAGTTCCCGATACAATTATCAAAAGCATCGAGATGATAGGACGAAGTTTGATAGTGGAGTACACGGGAGAAGGATCTTTTAACTTTGAAACGACGAACGATGGCATCACGGTGATATCGACGGAAGAAGTGTTCTTCAATGGAAACGTCTATGGGTCAGGAGAAACGCTCAGAGTTTTTCCCATTAAAGGATTTAAAATCGATAGTATTCATAGAGAAAAGGGAAAGGTTATAGTGAATTTCAAGAAAAGTGGTATAAGAACTGTCAAAATAAAGCCAATTAGTGAGCGAGTAGATCCATTTGATCCCAATTTGACGATTCTGGTTGGATATGGAGATGGTAGGATCATCTTCAGAAACTTCGCACCGGATTTTAAAGGAGCTGATTGGAAAGTCTATAGTGAGACAAAAAAGATCGCTTATGAGCTGGCAAGGGAGCTTGGATACCTTGTTGAAGAATGTCCAGTTTATAAACTTCCAATAGGTGTTCCTTGCTTCATAGTTCTCATTAAAAAGCCGGATGATTTGAAATTACTTAACGAATATTTAAAGGAGTTGCTGAAGGAATGAAGTGGAAACTCCTGTTTTTCCTTCTTCTGATTCCAATCGATTTACTGGCAATAAAGCTTATGGTATGCTACATCGATCCAGCTAGTCTTAATCCTGTTTTGAAAACAGTGGAGGTAGAAGGTGACAATCTCATTTTAAAACTTTTCGACATCTTAGCTTCTCCCCCTCAAGATCTGATGAGTTTCGTTCCCAAAGGAGTTCTGAGAGCTTACTTCATAGTGGATGATACCTTGATTCTAGATTTAGACAAGGAAAAGTTGAAAAATATGGATTTTCTCTCAGAAAGGTACTTTATTCATACAGTTCTTTACACTATGTTCAACAACCTGAAAACGGTGAACGTGGTCTACTTCACGATAAATGGGGAGAGAAGAAGAGTCTTGGCAAACTATGTGGACATTAGATATGGTTTTCCAAGGAGGATCTGGAAAGAATGGCCTGTAAAGAGGGTGAAGTAGTGAAAGAGGGTGAGAGGATTCTCTTGATTATGGAAGATGGTTCAGAGTATTTAGTTCGTCTCAAAAAGGGGATAAAGTTTGGGACACACCTTGGCATATTGGATTTTGATGAGCTCATTGGGAAAAGGTATGGATCGCTTTTTCTGACCTCCAAAGGAAAGAGAGGATACGTGATAAAACCAGGCATTGTTGAAAATATTATGAAAATGAAGAGAAGAACACAGATAGTCTATCCTAAAGATATTGGATATATACTTTTAAAGATGGACGTGAAAGAAGGGGATAGGGTAATCGATGTTGGCGTTGGAAGCGGTGCGATGTGTGGAGCTATTGCACGATTGGTCGGGAAAACAGGTAAGGTTTACGGATATGATAAAAGGGAGGATTTTTTAAAGCTAGCAGAGAGCAATCTCAAGGAATGGGGATTATACGACAGGGTGATCCTGAAAAATAAAGATATAGAAAAAGGATTCGACGAAAAGAATGTTGATGCTTTATTCTTGGATGTCCCAAATCCCTGGGATTACATCGACAGGTGTTGGGAAGCTTTAAAAGGTGGTGGAAGGCTAGCTATAGTGTGTCCAACGACTAATCAAGTTCAAGAGGTTCTCAGGATTCTTTCCAGTAGTTCTTTCATAAATGTGGAAGTTTGGGAAAGCCTATTCAGAATGTACAAACCGGTCTATGAAAGACTCCGACCAGTAGATAGAATGGTGGCCCATACAGTTTATATGATATTCGCTATAAAGGTTTTTGAAAGATGAAAGGAGGGTTCTTTATGAGAAAAAAGAGAGGATTCATTCAGTTCATTGTCATCTCCTTGGTGGTAATTATATTGAGTCTATTCCTTGGTGCTTCAAAGACGGATGATGTGAGGAAATCTCTGACTCCGTTCTATGAGGCCCTTCAGTACATGCTCAATTATTACTACGAAAGAGATTCCATCGATTTGGACAAATTGATAGATTCTGCCATCGATGGCCTGACGAAAGGATTGGGAGACGACTTTTCTTACTATCATTCTGCTGAGGAAATGGAAGAGGAAAGAATAGAAATGGGAGGAGAATATGGAGGGCTCGGTATAGAAGTAACTTACGACAGGGAATACAAAGCGGTTAAAGTGATAGCACCTATGTACGGAACACCAGCTTGGAGAGTCGGCTTGAAATCAGGTGATTTGATTGTCAAAATAGATGGGCAACCTGTTAACAAGATGACCTACATGGAAGCTGTGAGAAAGCTGAGAGGAAAACCCGGGACCAAGGTCAAAATAGAGGTTATAAGAGAGGGAGTGGATGAACCTTTAGTTTTTGAGATAGTTAGAGAGAAGATAGTACTCGTACCTGTCAAGTATTCCATTCTGGAGACGCCTAAGGGAAGAGTAGGATACGTTAAAATCACGAGATTCATATCCACGACTTCTGAAGAAACGAAGAAAGCGCTGAAAGATATATTTGAAACAGGTGTAAAAGGAATCATCCTAGATCTGAGGAATAATCCAGGAGGCCTTCTAACTTCCGCCATAGAAGTTGCGAGTTTCTTCATAGATAAAGGTGTTATCGTGAAGGTTAAAAACACGTACGGCGTGGAAGATGCTTATGAGACTTTGGGAAACGACTTTCCTAACGTTCCAATAGTTGTCCTTGTGAATGAAGGATCTGCCTCTGCATCCGAGATAGTGACGGGTGCTCTTAAGGATCATGGTATAGCTAAAGTTGTTGGAAAGAAAACTTTCGGTAAGGGATCCGTGCAAACTGGATTTCCCCTCAGCAATGGGGGAGTACTTTACCTGACGACAGCACATTACATGACCCCCTCTGGGAAGGATATACACAGAATCGGTATAAAACCAGATGTGATAGTGAAAGAAGAAGCGGAAAGGCCTCACGAGGTAGATGTAGAGGAGTACACTAAGGTAAGGATACGTGTTGATCCTGAAAAGGATCCCGTACTCAAAAAGGGTTTAGAGGTACTCTTGGAGATGATTGAATGATATGACTAGATACGGCTTTTTGATAATGATAACGTTTTTGGCTTTGCTTATGGGGCTTGTGAGCATCTTGTGGAAGACAGAGGGGAAACTCGTTGTAAATGAGGTTCTCCCTTCTCCAAAGGTGATGTTGATTAATCCCATTGAGCCTGTTCTGAAGAAATATCAGCGGCAGATGGAGAAGCAGTTAATAGTGAAAAGAATTTTGGAGGAAGTGAAAAATGTTGAATATAATCTTCGATGGTCTGCTTTTCTAACCACAGATGATGATTCCTTTGAAAGGATACTTTATGAGTTGAAAAAGGAGACGGGAGAATCGCCGGAAATTCATGAGAAAGTGTATCTTGATGGAACGATCGTCAAATATTGCAGTCTTAGAGGAATTCTGTTCGTTCTGAAGAAGGTGAAAACAAGATGATGGCATTGATAGATGCCTGTAGATGCGATGAATCCCTCAGGAGGTATTCTTTTTCGATACCTATAATAGTCTTTCTGACAGGCACGATTGGATTGTGGGATGTGTTGAGTAGAATCTTCGTATCTGTGAGAATATCCAATATGTTGTTTTTCTACTTTGTAGTGTACTTGATCTACATATTCGGACTGGTCGGACTCCAAAAAGCTATTTTTTCGAATGTGGATACAAGTGCTTTCCTCATATCTTACGGTCCTTATGTCATCCTCCCTTTGTGGTACAGATTGACAGACAGCATCGCAGTGTCTCTGATAATATGCTTTTCCCATTCTTTGGTGTGCTTTAGGAAATGTTGGGGAAGAAAGGAATCTGCTGTCTACTTCATAAGAGGGGGGGCCTTAATCTTTATACTATGGAAATTGAAAGAGTTGGGCTTAAAATAGGGAAATTCGTTTACAAATATAGAAGCTATATATTCTTTATCTTCATCGCAGGATCCATCCTACTCGGGATGATAGGTTTTTTATCTTTGAGAGTCGATTCCGAAATAACCAAGATAGCACCCAAGGATGGATTCTTCTCAGAACAGCTAAGATTTCTCTCCAAGAAGTTATCTTCCAACAACCTGATCGTTGTCTTAAATTGTAACGGCAATGTTGATGAGGGGAAAAAAGCACTGGAAGAGTTAAAAATGAGGTTTGAAAAGACAGGCTTCGTTCACGAGGTTTTGAAGTTCACAAATCCTGAACTCATGATAAAGTATGGACTTTTTTCGTTAAATGTAGAGAATCTGAGTAGCTTTGTGAGAAATTATGACAGGATGAAAATGGAACTAGAAAAGAATTTCATAGATTTCAGACTCTGGAGAAATCTTGGGAGAATGCTTTACATTCTACAAAGTGCTGTTGAGAAGTACATAAACGAGAAGGGATTCAGTGAATACGTTTTGGTATCGCCCGATAAGAAATTGCTCCTGATGAATTTCATTCTGAAAGGATCCATAGTCGATGTGGATTTTGTATCGAGATGTATTAAAGAATTCAAAAGAATAGCAAAAGATATTGAAAAAAAGAGTGGTTTTAAAATTAGATTCACAGGTAGTGCGATGTCAACTTACGAAGCCAACATCCAAGTTAGAGAAGATTTCCTTTTTACCACACTGTTCTCTGTTGTAGCCATATCCCTTTTACTTCTTCTTGCTTACTCGAATTTTCTCGCAGCCCTCTATCTATTCTTCTCAATGGTGGTAGCCCTTGGCATATCCGTGGGCATCTTCTATTTCCTCTTCCGTGAGATAAACATCGTTACTGCTTTTGTAAACGCCATGATATTGGGTCTTGGAATAGATTATGGTATACACACGATGACAAAAGTACAGGAGTACATGAAAAAAGGGAATGATGTGAGAAATTCTGTGGAGAGAGGTTTAAAGGAAGTATTTGGGCCAGCTTTAGTATCGGCATTAACAACTATAACTGCGTTCCTCGCAATGGTGATAGGAGGATCTAAGGGATTCGTTCAGCTTGGGATTATGCTTGCAATAGGTATATCCGTTTTTTTTGTAACAATGACGTTGTTCCTTCCCGCTATGATATCTATGGTGCGTGTTAAGCGAAGTAGTGGTACGATCTTCGATAAATTTGTAAAAGGTTTGGACCTTTTGAAAAATGTAAGGATTATGAGGTACGTCTGTGTAACTTTGGGGCTGCTTTTCAGCATCTTCGGCCTTCTGAATGTTTCAACATACTGGTATACCCCTCCTGGCCTCATGCAAAAAAATTCCGAGTCCATAAAAACCTATCAGGATATAAAAAGGGAATTTGGTAATGTCGGTCTAGGAGATGTTGTAGTAGCGGTGAAGGATATAAAAGAGCTGAAAAGAGTTACAGAGGAATTGAAGGGGAATCCTTTAATCGATAAGACACTCTCAGTAGCCGATATTTTGGACAGGGTATCGGAAGATTCCTTAAATGAATTAGCCAGGCTGTATGGGGATTTCATAAAAATCGTGAACGACCCAATCCTTTCCACGATCTTTAGGAAAGTCGGGATATACAAGGAAACCTTGGAAATGCTTGAGGTGATAAAGAAATCAGACTCTCCAGAGGATGTTTTAAAAGAGTTGGAGAGAGACGTACCATTTTTGTTTTACAATGGGGGAAATCAGAAATACCTTTTGATATATGTGAACCCTGCGAATGATCTGTATGTAAATAACAATATAAAAAACGTTATGGACAGCCTGAGCAAATACAAGTTGTTCGGATATCCCGTTGTTTTCTACAAGACTATGGAAAGTGCAAGGGATTTCATTCTAAAGAGTTCCCTAATCGTTTTTCTAGCCATATTCGTACTATTGATACTGGATATGAAAAGCATAAAAATTCCTTTGATTTCGGTGGTCCTCGTGGCTCTTTCAGCTCTGATCTCTTTGGGTGTGGCATATCTTGACAATATAAGAGTTTCTTTCATGACACTGCTCATGATACCAACATTGGTTGGAATAGGTGTAGATGGTATGATACATGTTTTCCACAGTGCGAGAAAGAACAAAGAAGTTCTGCTTAGAACAGAAAAAGCCGTTACCCTTTCCATTTTGACAACCATAACAGCTTTTGGTAGTTTCGCTTTATCCAAAGGGCAATTGCTCAAAGAATTTGGCATCGTTATAGCGATGGGATTAATCTCATGCTGGGTTTTCACAATGTTCGTATTTCTTCCCATGCTGAGGAGGTGGAAGGCATGAAAATAGCGATGTTCACAGACACCTACATTCCTCAGGCAAATGGAGTTGCTACCTCTGTTCATATATTCAGAAAATATCTTGAAAAAAGAGGGCATGAAGTTTATGTAGTAGCCCCTGCTGGTCCTGATGATGATGTGAATGTCCTGAAAGTAAAGGGTCTCACGTGGCCCACTGAAACCCAGCATAAATTAGCAATAGCTTTCTCCAGCAGATTGAGGAATTTCATAAAGGAACGGAAAATCGAAATACTGCACAGTCACGATCCGTTTGTTCTAGGGTTCAGAGCTTTGAAAATGCAGGAGGAATTCTCAATACCGCACGTTCATACCTATCACACACTTTTGGTCGAGTATAGACACTACATTCCGAAACCGTTCACCCCTTCCAGAAAAATGGTGGAGAATTTCAGTGCTTGGTTCTGCAATATGGTAAATTCTGTAATAGCACCAACTGAAGAGATAAAGAAAGAACTGCTCTCTTATGGCGTTAGAAGACGAATACATGTTATACCAACAGGTATAGATACGGAGACGTTCAGCAAACCAAAAAGGGACATAAGGAAAATGTTGAACTTGAAAGGGAAAAAGGTGCTACTCTATGTTGGAAGGTTGGCTAAGGAGAAAAACGTGTCTTTCCTGCTGGAAGTCATGAAAAGAATGGAAAAAGGGGTACTGCTCCTTATGGTGGGAGACGGCCCTGAAAGAGAAAGACTCGAAGAGAAGGCAAGAGAAGAACGCTTAAACATCATCTTCACTGGACGTGTTCCTAGAGAAGAGCTTGTAGATTTCTACCATGCAGCGGACATTTTCGTTTTCGCATCTCTCACGGAAACACAAGGGTTGGTGGTTCTGGAGTCTCTAAGTTCTGGAACACCGGTTGTGGCCATAGCCAGGAAGGGTATCAAAAATGTTTTAGAAAATGGGAGAGGAGCCCTACTGATAAACGAGGAAAACGTGGATGCTTTTTCTGAGAAAGTGAAAATGCTACTTCAGGATGAAAAACTCTTGGAAAGGATGCGAGAGGAAGGAAAGAAGTACGTTCATGAAAAATGGGCTATGGATGTAATGGTCGAAAAGTTGGAGAAAGTTTATGAAGAAGCCATTGAGGAAGGAAAAATAGATGTTTCAATTCCCGTTATAAATATGAGAAAATTCATGGAGAGAATGCGATTTTTCAAGGAGGCTCTGGAAGTTTTCGAGGATCTGATATGGTGGAGGTGATTCATTTTGGCACCATGGCACTTACTTTTGGGACACGTAGTGGCTGATCATGCTTTCACCAACAACGAGAAGATAAGGAAATACAAAGGTCTGAAGTTATTTGGACACATAGTATGGTCATTTTTCGCTATCTTGGCTTTTTGCTTCGATACGATCTTTAACTCCTTAAAAGGTATCGTGATCTTCATTTCCTTCTTTGTTCTTCACGCTGTCATAGACATTTTGAGGGTTAAATATTCGAAAAGAAGGAGGATCGTCGATATACTGGAGTTGATAGCCCTTTCAGGAGCTTTTTTCGGTAATTTGATGATATTTGATCTTTTGAAATCATCCTATCTGTCTCCTGAGTTCGTTTACTATCTTCTTGGTATGAGTGTTGTCTCCGTTGGTGTCACCTATATTTTCAGAAATTTCTATCCAGGAGTGCCTGAAATGTCTGATATCGAAGGAATATCTGAAAGATTGGCCTTCTTCGTTTTCATGCTAGCTGGTAAATTTCTTTTCGCTTTCCTATCCCTTGTTTTAGGATTTCTCTACAGATTATGGAGAATAAAAAAATTCGATGCAACCTGGTGGATGAGTCCTTCCTTGGGTGTGGTCATAAGCACGGTATGGTACATATCGCTTTACCACTAAGAGGTGGTAGAGTGACATACGTTATAGGGGATATACACGGTTGCCTGAGAGAACTTGAAATCCTGATTGAGAAGATAAACCCTTCTTCTGAGGATGAATTGATCTTTCTGGGAGACTATGTTGACAGGGGTCCCGATTCTAAAGGTGTAGTGGATTATCTCATAAACCTTTCAAAAAGGGTGAAAACAGTATTTCTTAGGGGGAATCATGAAGCGATGCTTCTGGATTGTGTAAAATATGGAAAGGATTGTACTCTATGGGCTTACAATGGGTCTCATTCTACTCTGAGGAGTTTTAACGGTACGAGAGGTGTATTGGAAAAACTGGAGTTTTTTGAAAACACGAAATATTATCATCTGCATGGGCGTTATCTCATGGTCCATGGAGGGGTGAGACCTGGTGTGCCACTAGAGAGCCAGGACCCTTTTGATCTCGTCTGGATAAGGGATGAGTTCATATTTTCAGAAAATCCCATGCCTGGTTATGTTGTTGTTTTTGGGCATACCCCCTTTGAAAGACCTCTGTTGATGAAAGATAAGATAGGAATAGATACAGGATGTGTTTATGGTGGACACCTGACAGCTGTGAGGCTTGAGGATCTTAAAATTTATCAGGTCAAATGTGGAGGAGGTTGGGCTCTGTGAAAGCACTATATCCTGGTTCGTTCGATCCAATAACCTTAGGACATTTAGATATAGTGGAGAGAGCAAGTAGGATCTTTAAAAACCTGACAATACTCATTCTAGATAATCCCAAAAAGAAGTACACGTTCACACTCGAAGAGAGATACGAGATGGTTAAAGAAGCTGTAAAAGATTTTAAAGATATATATGTAGACTGTTACAGAGGGCTTTTAGTAGATTATATGAAGAAAAATCATTTTAGAATTATAATTCGAGGTATGAGGGCCGTTACGGATTTTGAATACGAACTTCAAATGGCGCTAGCTAACAGAAAACTTTTCCCGGAAGTAGAAACTGTTTTTTTCATATCGGATGAGAGATTTTCATTTTTATCTTCTAGTCTTGTAAAAGAGGTTGCCATGTACGGCGGTGACGTGAGAATATGGGTTCCACCCAATGTTGAGAAGGTTCTTAGGAAGAAATTGACAGTTAAGGGGGTTAAGAAGGATGGACGAAGTGAGAATAAAGCTTGAAAATGGAGATCTCAGAACTTACAGAAAAGGCATAAAGCCGTTGGATGTACTGGAAGATCTCGAAATCAATGGTGAGGTCATCGGAGCGGTTTTCAATGGGGAGTTGTGGGATCTGATGAGGCCGATAGAAGAAGATGGAGAACTGGAATTTGTGGATTTGAACGATAGCAGAGCTCCCAATTTTTATAGACACACCATGGCTCATATAATGGCCCAAGCTGTTATGAGAATCTTCGGAGAAGACAAAGTGAGGCTCGGTATAGGGCCTGTGATAGAGAATGGTTTCTACTACGATTTTGAGATATTGGATGGTTCCATAAAAGAAGAGGATCTACCAAAGATCGAAGAGGAAATGTACAGAATCGTGAAAGAGAATCTACCAATCGAAAGAATCGTTGTGAAGAGAGATGAAGCCATAAAGATCATGAAGGAGAAAGGGCAGATATACAAAGTGGAGCTTCTCGAGGAAATGAATGATGAAGAAGTGACTCTTTACAAGCAGGGAGAATTTCTAGATCTGTGCAGAGGGCCTCATCTCCCTTCAACAGGAGTAGTCAGGCATTTTAAGCTCTTATCCATTTCTGGTGCCTATTGGCGGGGTGATGAGAAAAATCCTATGCTTCAGAGAATATATGGAACAGCTTTTGCTAAGGAAGAGGATCTTAAAAACTACCTCAAGATGCTCGAAGAGGCAAGCAAAAGAGATCATAGAAAGCTGGGACCCAAGTTAGATCTTTTCATATTGGAACCCAGTGTCACTCCCGGTATGCCATTTTTCCTACCAAAGGGAACCATAGTAATGAACGAGTTGATGCGCTTTTCAAGAGAACTTCATCTTGAGAGAGGTTACGTAGAAGTCATAACACCCCTCATCATGAACGAAGCTCTCTGGAGAAGATCGGGACATTGGGACCATTTCAAGGATAACATGTATTTCACACAAAAGGAGGATGTCAACTTCGCTGTAAAACCTATGAACTGCCCGGGTCACATAATAATATTCAAGAGGAAACCAGTATCTTACAGGGATCTTCCGATGCGAATCTTTGAATTTGGGAAAGTTCATAGGTATGAAAGAAGTGGAGTTCTCCATGGGCTTCTCAGAGTGAGAGCTTTTACACAAGATGATGCCCACATCTTCTGCACGGAAGAGCAGATAGAAGAAGAAGTGAAGGGGATAATAGACCTGATAGATACGATATACGAGCAATTCGGCTTCACCTACAGAGCGGAGCTTTGCACGATGCCAGAAGATCATATGGGAGATGAAGAAACCTGGAATAAAGCGACGGAAGCTTTGAAAAACGCTTTGGACAAGATAGGCCTCGATTACAGGATAAGCGAAGGAGAAGGGGCTTTTTATGGTCCAAAAATAGATTTTCACGTGAAAGATTCTATAGGAAGAGAATGGCAGTGTGCTACTGTACAACTTGATTTTCTGATGCCGGAGAGATTCGATGTCAATTACATTGGCCCAGATGGTAAGGAGAAAAGGGTGGTTATGATCCACAGAGCCATCTACGGATCCCTTGAAAGGTTCTTTGGTATTTTGATAGAGCATTATGCTGGGGCTTTCCCGACCTGGCTTTCTCCCGTTCAAGTAGTAGTTATTCCAATATCCGACAAGCATAAGGAATTCGCAGAAAAAGTACATAAAGACATGGAAAGAAAAGGTATAAGGTCACAACTCGATGATAGAAGGGAGACCATATCTTACAGGATAAGGGAAGCCCAAATGAATAAAGTACCTTACATGTTGATAGTGGGGGATAGGGAGATCAGGGAAAACAAAGTGTCGGTTAGATTGAGAAGTGGGAAGGATCTTGGTATGGTTGATATCCCATCATTTGTTGAAACGATCCTCTCTGAAATCAAGGAGAGAAGATCCGAGTCTCCTTATGAAACGAGGTGATCCTGTGAGGATATTCTTTGAGGAAAAAATATCTGATGATGTGAAAGAGTTCATAAGAAAGTTCGAGCACGATCTGGAAGAAACTGATATACCAGAGAAAGCGAGTGTCAAAGTGACAAAGAAAAGGAGATACGATGAGGGGTTGAACCTGTACTTGGGAGAAGAGCGTGTTGAGATACTGAACAACGGGCAGATCGTAGCTACTTTCTCAAAAGGTATTCACATATCTGGCCCTTGGGCAGTTGTCCGGGCCATACTCTTCAAGGAGAAATCCGTAATAAATTGGGAATGGGCGAGAAAGCTCGTCAGTGGTTTGTTCCAAGCTCTTATAGTTATGCTCGAAAGTGAGGACAAAGAGGGATTCAGCCATTCTCAGAGGGTCGCGAAACTCTCAGAAGAGCTAGGAGAAAGGCTTGGTCTATCAGATGAGGAGATTTCTTCTCTCAGAGAACATGCCATGCTTCATGATGTAGGAAAAATCGGAATAGAACAGCTCATGCTCTATACTCCAACAAGGATTAGATTGTTTGAGAATCTTCCGCAGGATCACACGATATTGGGGTCAGTCTATCTTGCATCTATAGAACTTCTCTGGGATGTGGTTCCTTCGGTTAGATCCCATCATGAAAGATGGGATGGAAAGGGATATCCTGATGGTTTGAAAGGAGAGGAAATACCTTATTTTGCAAGGATAATAGCAGTTTGTGATTTTTACGACGAACTCACGCACTTTGTAACATCCGAGTGGGATGGAGGACCCAAAACTCCGGAAGAAGCTTTGAACATGATAGAAAAAGAAGCTGGGAAAGCGTTGGATCCTAGGATAGCGAAGGTATTTGTTGATATGATGAGGGAGAAGATCAAACGAGGTGATCTATAAGAACCCCTAAGAGAAATTCAGGAACCCTCAGACCTGACCTCAAAGCATTCAGAGCGAATCGGAGTCTCGTTATATCCCTTTTGATATTCTGTCGTTCTATAGGATCATCTGAAGAGTAGTATCTCCTTTCGAGTTCATTTATCTTTCTTTCAAGCTCTCTAACACTTGTATGCTCTACTTGTGGTAAGTAAAATTTCTGTTCATTCATCTTCTCTTCTCTGCTGGGGTAATATATGTAAACCTGAGTTTTTCCAGCAACAGCTGCAAGAAATGATCCTCGCTTTCTTAAATCCAGAGATATCTTCCCGTATATGACGTATCCACCATTTCTCATAGCTTCCTTCTTGAAAGCTATAAGGTTGGATATCTCTTGAGATAGCACACGAAGTGTACTCCTGCTGGCAGGAGCAGAATAAGGAATACCAGGTTCACCAGGATCAAGTTTGTACCCTAGGATGGGATTTTCGATGGAGATCATTTTTAGTTCCCTCCAAAAAAATTATACCATTGGTTGACCTGTTTCGAATAAAAGTGTATTTTAAGATTGAAAAGCGGAAAATCACACAGGAGGAGATCGAGATGGATTTCATATACTACGGTACCGCCTTCGACGCCAAGGTTCGTTTTTCCGCTGCCATAACGAAAGACACCGTTGAAGAGGCGAGAAGAAGACACTCTTTGTCTCCTTTAGCGTGCGCTGTACTCGGAAGAGCCCTCACAGGAGCCCTTTTAGTGTCCCCGTGGCTCTCCGAGAGAGAGACTTTCACTATAGACATATTGGGTGATGGTCCCGTGAAAAGAGTCGTCGCTCAATCCTTCTCATTCAGGGTGAGAGGGTACGTGGGAAATCCCAATGTTTCTCTTCCATTGAAGGAGTCTAGAAAGTTCGACGTTGGAAAAGCTGTTGGAAGGGGAACGTTGAGGGTGATAAGGGATTTGGGCTTGAGAAGTCCCTACGTTTCACAAGTTCCCATAAGAAGTGGTGAGATTGCAGAGGATCTTGCGTATTACTTCAACGTCTCTGAACAGATTCCAACCGCGATGGCGTTGGGTGTTCTGGTGGGAACGGAAGGTGTGAGAATGGCAGGAGGATTCGCTCTTCAGATTCTTGAAAAGGATCTGGACGAAAATATAATTGAAAGGCTTGAAAAGAATGTAAAGAAAATAGGATCCGTCACAAAGTACCTCTCGACGCATTCTCCTTTGGATATTTTGGAAGAAATACTAAGCGACGATCTTGTGAAATATGAGAGAAGAATAGTTAAATTCGAATGTAACTGTACAAGGGAAAAAGCGTACAATGCCTTGATGGTTTTGAGCTCAGGTGAAATAGAGGATATGCTAGAAGAGAAAAAAGGAGAAGTTGTATGTAAATGGTGTGGTAAAAAGTATCTCTTCTTGGAGGATGACTTGAAGAAAGCACTTGATGAGAAGAATTATCTCGGCCATCTTTCCTCAAGAGGTGGAAGTTCTGGGAATGGAGGGTGAGGCTCTCTCTGGTACCAATAAGCAACTGAAACTATGTCATCGGTTAGTGGTTGAAAGGTACCATCGGGCCACCATCCAAGAGCTTGCACCGTAACCTTTATATTCCTTTTGAACCTTATTGGATCCAGGATGTGCCATCTGTACATCACGTGTCTTGGAACTTCCCCGGGCTTTTTTCTCCACAGAGGATAACCCAAGAAGGAGGTTGAATAGGTTTCACCAAAGCACCAAGCTCCTTCAAAGTAATCTTCAGTTCCTGTATAACATATACTCGGATTCTCATCGTCATCTATGTAAAGTTTCACCTCTCCTTCTTCCCACCATCCGTTTGAAAGTTGAGTCCATGCGAGAACCGTTCCAACGTACTTACCAGGTCCTGAAACTCCATCAAGAATCACATGTTCTGGCTTTTCCCTTCTTGTCATACTCTTTCTCCATTGAGCATGCAAGTAACCAGCATCCTCAGGAATCTCACATTTTGTGAATGTTACCTGGTAAAAGAATCCCTTAGATAGTCTCCAAGCTCAGATCTTCTATCGTTATCCTTGCTCTCTTTCTGAAAGGCATCTGCCAGTACGAGTTGAATCCTCCTAAAGGGTGGTGTTTCAAAAATCGGGGCAGGAGCGACAAAAATATGAGATAAAAGAAAAAATAAGGCAAGAATATATCACATACATGTTGTACAC
>Ga0209410_1000286_pt1 | contig 22737 bp, 19 predicted proteins | sample Mar14436cmmetaG_FD_184135 | JGI IMG/M metagenome (GOLD analysis project Ga0209410, IMG submission 184135) | Marine hydrothermal vent microbial communities from Guaymas Basin, Gulf of California to study Microbial Dark Matter (Phase II) - Marker... ... | reverse complement strand
TCCTGCGCTATTTAAATCTACATACAAGCTTGGTGCAGAAAAGAAGAGGATGAGGGTTGTGGTTGTTGGTGGAGCACAGGTACTAGATCAAAAGGGTTTCTTTAACATTGGTAAGAGAAATCATATAGCAGCAAGGAAGATATTTTGGAAAAATAAGGTAATGGTTGACTATGAAGATGTGGGAGGCAATGTGAATCGGACCATCCGAGTGGATATCGGCAATGGGGATATATGGGTTAAGGTCTTCGGACAGGAGTACAAAAAGGTATGAGTAATATTGACCAAATAATAGATGAAATAAACGCCTTAAAACCAATCCCAAAGGTTGCCCACAAGGTGCTCGAAATTATTGATGATCCTAAGAGTTCGGCAGCTGATTTGGCTGAGGTGGTGGTCTATGATCAGAGCTTGACAGCTAACGTGCTAAGGATTTGCAATTCACCTTACTACGCACTACCCAGAAAGGTTGATTCTGTTCAGCAGGCTATTGCATATCTAGGGATGGCAAAGATAGCAGAAATAGTTCTGATGAAGATGGGGGCAGACTATCTCAAGGCAGAACACAAGGGATATGATTTGAGAGAAGGGGATTTGTGGATGCACGCTGTTTCCTCTGCGGTTATCGCGAGGGAGATTTGTGAGCTAAAAAATACTCCAAACTCACAGCTTATCTTTACTGCTGCTCTTTTAAAGGACATAGGCAAAGTCATCCTGCACAGGTATGTTGGGGAAGTGTTTCAAGATATCTTTAGGCTTGTTGAAGAAGAGGAAATAACCTTTAGAGAGGCAGAAAAAAGGGTTATAGGGATTGATCACGCAGAGCTCGGAGCCAAGGTGGCCAAAAAGTGGCAATTCAGTGCCAAGATGATCCACATCATTGGAAACCACCACTTGAATGGCTCATGGTCTGAAGATGACATAGAAACTGCTGTAGTCTACTTGGCCGATACAATATGTATGATGATGGGGTTAGGAGTTGGGTGCGATGGCCTTGCGTATAGATTTCACAACAAAGTGATCAAGGCTCTGAACATCAGTGATACAGATCTTCAAGGAATAATGGCAGGCTTCGGGCAAAGGCTGAGTGAAGTAGAACAGCTTGTTGGGGTCTATTAGGCTATTTAGAAGGTTTTATAGACTTCATTGTCTTGAAATCAGGAGTGGGAGATGGCGTTTAATGTATTAATAGTGGATGACTCATCAGTAATGAGATCTGTTTTGAAAAAAACAGTGCAGATGTGCGGGTTTAATATAGGTGAACTCCTCGAAGCAGGCGACGGTGTGGAGGCGCTAGAAGTTTTGAAGCAAAACTGGGTTGATCTTGTTCTGACCGATTATAATATGCCAAGAATGGATGGGCTCCAGCTCATAGAGGAGATGAAGAAAGATGAGGTTCTTGCAAGGATACCCGTTGTGGTAGTGACAACTGAGGGAAGCGAGAAAAAGGTAAAAACTTTTCTGGAAAAGGGAGCCAGTGGCTACCTACAGAAACCCTTTACACCCGAGCAGCTGAGGATAAAGCTAAACCGTGTTATGGGGGAGCCTGATGAAGAAGATGGAAGAATTGAAGAAAGCGATGAAGGACTCGATTTCTGAAATCTTAGAGACGATGTTTTTCATGCCTCTGGAGTTTCCCGAAGAGGGTGACATTGGGGAGATCAGAAAGTCTGCGCAGACCACTCTACTTTCAGCCCAGCTCAAATACCAGGGGCCTATATCTGGCAGCTTTTTTGTGGTTGCCCCGACTCCATTGGCGAGAGAGTTGACCGCTAACCTTCTCGGTCTAGAGAATAAGGATCTCAATTCAGAACATGTGGAAGCCACTTTGAAGGAGCTGTTAAATATGGTGACAGGAAAGACATTCAGCCTTTATGATAGCAAGTCCACTTTCGATTTAGGGATGCCACAGATGATAAGCTCAAACGAAATCATGACTTCTCTTACGGACGACCTCAGTGAAGAAATTGAATTAGTTGCAAAGACGGTTGATGGTATCATAGGTTTTAAAGTAACAGTTGTTTGGGATCATGGCACAGGAAAATATCAAAGTTCTTATTGTTGATGATTCAGCAGTGGTAAGGAAGGGTCTTAGGGAGCACCTATCAAAAGAAGAAGGGATCGAGGTAGTGGGGACTGCCCCTGATCCTTATGTGGCCCGTGACAAGATAGTAAAGCTAAAGCCACATGTCCTGACTTTGGACATAGAGATGCCACGCATGGATGGGCTGACCTTCCTAAAGAAATTGATGCGGTACTATCCGTTACCCGTCATTGTTGTAAGCTCGCTTACACAAAGGGGCAGTAAAATGGCATTAGAGGCATTGTCATCAGGCGCCCTAGAGGTGGTAGCAAAGCCTAGTAGTTCCTACTCTGTGGAGGATATGACAAGTCAACTGGCGGAAAAGATCCGGGCCGTAGGACGGGTGAAGGTAGATAACATACTGCATAAGGACAAAGAAAAAAGGGTCCTCAAGAGTCCTGTTACACCAAAATCCCTTGCGACCACCACTAACAAGGTGCTGGCACTTGGCGCATCAACAGGAGGAACAGAGGCCTTAAAGGTCGTCTTGATGCAAATGCCTTCAAGCGCCCCTGGTATAGTAGTGGTTCAACATATGCCCGCCAAGTTTACCACTTCTTTTGCGGAAAGGCTAAATGAGCTGTGCTCAATCCGTGTGAAAGAAGCGGAAGACGGTGATGTTGTCTCCAATGGGTTGGCGCTTATAGCACCCGGAAACTATCATATGCTTTTGAGAAGAAGTGGGGCCAAATACTACGTAAGGGTGAAGACCGGTCCCATGGTGCACCACCAAAGACCCTCAGTAGATGTATTATTTAGGTCTGTGGCCCAGTATGCAGGAGCAAATGCCGTTGGTGTTATCATGACAGGTATGGGCGCTGACGGAGCGCAAGGGCTTTTACAAATGAAAAGGGCCGGAGCAAAAACCATTGCGCAAGATGAAAAAAGTTGCGTGGTATTTGGTATGCCTAAGGAGGCTATCAAGCTTGGCGCCGCTGACAGAGTTGTGACGTTAGAAGAAATCCCCAAAGCTGCCCTGGAGCTGATACAATGAGACGTAGTCCAATCATTATGTCCTGGTACGGACTTGGGGCCCTGTTTTTCCCTAAGTAGGAATGAAATTCCGCTTCTTGCCCAGATTCATTGGCACGAGGCCTTATAGCTTGTCATTTCTATCTATACGAAATTACAGTTAGTATCTAGTTCGACTAAATTGCCCGATAATATACCCGGGCTCTGGCAACGTTCTTGCATAGCTCTGTATGAAAGTGCTTTGTATCTACTTGTTTACTGATAAGGAGGGCGGGTGATGAAGATCATCGGAACACAGGGGCCTCATGTGACTGAGACATCTAAGCAGACCACTGGAAGCAAAAGTAGAAAAAGTGAGTTCAAGAAAATAATGGAACAGGCCATGAATGAGCTACGCCCTAACACTGCTCAAGCCCCTGATGTGATGGGGACTAGCATGTTGGGAGGACTAAAGCCAGTAGGGCCAACCGACTCTGGGCCGGCTAAGGCAGCGGTTATTCAAGTGGAAAGTATGCTAAATAAACTTGACTATTATGCTAATAAGCTGGCAGATCACTCCATACAAATATCGGATCTTTCTCCTTTGATGGATGATATGGAGTCAGATATTGTTGTATTGGAGAAGATGAGATCCGGTAGTGAGATTCCCCCTGGCCTAGACAAGATAGTGTCTGACCTTGTGGCCACGATTACAGCAGAAATAGAGAAATTTAGAAGAGGGGATTATTCATAGGGAAAAGCAAGTCTAATCTCTGACCCGCTGGAAAAGGATTGGTGGTCTACAGTCACGCCCGATGACTTCAAAATGCTAACCGCCAAAAGTGTTTCCAGGCTGCCTAATTCTGTCGAACTAATGGGACCAGGACCAGCCTCATATTGTATCGATGCCAGAAAAGTGCTCGAAAGGCTTCCGCCTTCTGTACGCACCGTCAAATTGGAATGTTTGGCTCCAGCACGTGTTTTCAATGAAAGTTTGGATATTTTGTTTGACTCTAAATCTTCAATCAGGACCTGCAAAAACCACCTGAATCCGAGATTGAGATGCTCTGTACGGGGGCTAACGCTTTTCATATCTTCTTGGAGGTCCATAACAGTCTCCACATGATGCTTGAAGTATAGGTTGGCTTTCAAGAATTCCAACTCTTCCCTCAGCAGGTGGTTGATATTTAGATAAGCCGATGGCAGGGCAGAATACGTATCAGCCCGGTCAGCGGCCTGACGGATCATAGAATTCAATTTCTCAAATTCTTCCCCCATTCTAGATAACCTCTTGGCAAAGTCCTTTAAGATATCTGGATTTGGGTCGGAACTCTTATTCAACAAAAAACCCATCACATCCATTTCCATGCCAAGGGTATGTAGAGGTCCATTGATATTATGAATTAAACCACCTATGAGTTTCCCTACAGAGGCTGCCTGGAGAAGTCTTATGGCCTGTTCTGGTTCCAGTTCGACTTTATTCACACCCATCCCCCTTGTGTGCCTTTTCTTTTCTTATAATCTTCCTTTGTCTTTTGAAAACTGATTCTATTATGGCATCTCTCGCTGCCTCATCTATGTCTATAATCCTCGCCGCGATAACGTATTTACCATTTTGCTTGTCTTGCTCGGATCTTGTGACCTCTGCTATAAGCTCAATTCGAAATTGTACACTGCTAGGAATTAGCAGGTCAACCTTAACACATGTCCCCTGTGGCAAAGGTTCGTCACTGAGGCATTTGAATCCTGATCCACTTAGTTCCACTATTTCTTTAAATGTTGTGGGCGATGTATTTGTAACTAGGGTCAATTGTTCAATCAAAAAGTCAAGTTTGTTGTTGAGGTTCTTGAAACATCGGTAAAGAATGTCTGTTTGTGGGCCCGAGGGCATTACGCTTACAAATTCTTCCAAGGGATCGGGTTGGTCTGAGGCACGGAAGAGGGTGATACCAAGGCCATTTCTCACCAGATCGAGCTCTTTGCCCTTGAGTACCTCGAATTTAGCGGGGAATGAAACCCTGGCCCTAACAAATTCACGTCTGTTGGTATGCTCCATCTTAAGTCCTCCACAAAACGCCTGGTTATGGTGAATTACCACCCTCGGTGCAAAGTGCCAAATATTTTTCCTGCAACAATGGTACCAAATTCTCGGCCCCAGGGTCGACCTTTGAATCAAGGCCTGATAGCCTTTTTAATGTAAGCAGAGCTAGAAATCAACAGGGGATAAGTTGTTGAAACGCGAGTGTGATAGTCAAATTTTTAACACATGAAGGGCTGCATCAACTACTTGGGGATCAAATTGAGTTCCTGCATTTTTTTTGAGCTCTTCAATGCACTGGGAGAACGGAAGGCGGTTACGATATGCCCTGTCAGAGTTCATGGCATCAAAGGCGTCTGCCACAGAAAGTATTCTGGCAAGCTTTGGAATGTCTTGAGCCTCTAATCCATCCGGATATCCTCTGCCGTCCCAGCGTTCGTGGTGATTACGGATAATAGCAAGTTCTTCTTCATCCAATCCTAAGTGCGAGACAATGTTTACACCTATGATAGGGTGGGTCTTGATGACTTCGAATTCCTGATCAGTCAATCTTTCAGGTTTCTTTAGGATGTGGTCATCTATTCCAATTTTACCAATATCGTGAAGAGGCCCTGCTGATTCCAGCTTCCTTAACTCATCGGGATTGCACTTCAACTCATAGGCAATCTCGAGTGCTAAACGGGTGACCCTTTCAGAATGCTGTTGGGTATATCGGTCCCTGGCTTCAATCGCACTTACCAACGAGGCCAGAGTGGCAAACATGTTTTCCTTCAGGTTATGGTACAGAGCCATATTTTCCACATTTAGAGCTGCTTTCTCGGCTAAGAAGTTCAAAATAGACTCATCATCTTTGTCAAATACTTCCCCGTCTTTCTTGTTCGCCACCAGTAGAACGCCAAAGAGTTCACCTCTTATCTGGAGGGGGACAGAAAGAAGGTTAGGGAGCCTACATGTACAGTGAGATAGCACTGGCCTCCCATTGGTCATGGTGAGGTGATTATCGATAAAGCTTTTATCTATGAACGATGACTTGCGGTTTCCCCTAAGTAATGCTACTTCCGTTCCAGGTGGAAGACCTGATACGCCATGGTGGGTAAAGGCAAATAAGGAACTTTTGGACGGATCATGGACAAGAAAGCATGCCTTTTCTGCATTGCATGCTTCGCACGCCTTTTTTACCAGATAATTATAGAGATCTTCTGAGAGATTGAGCTGGGAAAGGGTATCTATAATTTCGTACAATAAAGTTTTTTCCTTGATTTTTTTCTGCAGCTCATCATTTAATTTTTCTACCTGTTTTTTTTGTTCTAACTCCTGATTAAGAGCCCAATTTTTCTCCATCAAGCTATGGAGGCGCTGTATTCTCTCCATGGAAACCTTCACATCCTGGAGCCTGAAAGGCTTTATAAGAAAATCCGATGCCCCATGCCTCATTGCCTCGATGACCTTTTCCATAGATGGATATCCTGTCATCACTATGACCGCAGTGGGAATACCATTCTGGTTCAAATAGCTAAGGACCTCCATCCCATCCATCTCAGGCATCATGAGATCCATAAAAATGTAGTCATAGGTTACACTTTCGAGTGCCTGTATGGCCATTTTGCCATTGGAAGCTGTATCCACATTTCTTATCCCGAGATGGTACAGATAAGAGGAGAGGGTTTCCCTAATTAGGGCCTCGTCGTCAACAACCAGGACAGTCAATGCCCGAAGCTTAGGCTCTGGTGAGGGGGTTATCTTAAATTTTGTAAGAGCTTGGCTTTGCAAATTTCGAATTCCCTCGTAGTAATCAGTCCCTTATCTCGTAACAAGGAGATGCGTTCCAGATCATTTACAAACGAACCCGCTGAAAGGCGCATCCGGTCTGTCATCAAATGAGGTGTAAGATCGTCGGAAATCAAGGTCTTCTCGGTATTTGTTGAAGGAATACCATGGGTTAGTTTAGGCGCAGTATTTGTGCCCAATATTTGCTTTACGAGTCGAAGTTCTTCGTATGCCTGTTCTAATTTTTTCAATAGTTCTTTGTTTTCTTTTATCAAAGCAATCTTTTCCAGTGCGTTTTTTACCACAAGCTTTATCTGCTCGAGCTTAAAAGGTTTAGTGATATAATCATATGCTCCTTCCCGGATAGCATTGATGGCCGTCTCGAGAGAGGCATAACCCGTTATGAGGATAACCATTGTTTCTGGTCTATTTCTTTTGACCTCTCGTAGGATATCTATACCACTTGCACCGGGAAGCATTATGTCCGTGATAATCAGATCGAAAAAGCTACTCTGGCATCTCTGGATGGCTTCTGATCCATCGGAGCAAAGAGTAACAGCATAATTCTCTTCCCTGAATATATCCCCTAATATAGAAAGGAGATCCGTATCGTCGTCTACAATCAGGAGTCTGTAAGGCATTTTCAGATAGTCAAAGCCCTATGAATTGTCGTTTATTTTTGAGCACTGATAGTTTCTTATATGATCGTATCAGAACGAATACCACACCTGATCATGCACTCTTATCAAAGAGCACTCCCACCATTTCTTCAATCTTAGCCGCAATCTTGAGTAACTCCTCTGGAGGTACCTGCCTGATAATCTTACCGTCACTCTTTGATATGACCTGAATGACTATTTTGTCTGTCTGGTCGTCTATTTTGATATGGAGGTCCCTTTGGATCGATTCAATATAGTCACTCATGGCCTTTGCAATGCGTTCCAATTTTTCGTTCGTGGCAGACCTCACATTGGCCCTTAGATTTTCAGCTTCCTTGGTTTTTTCTGCTTTACCTGAGACTTGTGTCCTTTGCTGAATTTTTCCTTGGAAGCTAGTTTCCACTGCAGGGCTCTTGTCGCTACCACTTATCTTTTGCATGGCTGTTAATCCAGAGACTCCCATGGTTACCTCCGATACATGGTTTACTGTTATGACGCATGGACCTGCTCGGCTCTATCATGCAGCTATGCTCCCTTGCACTTTGACATGCCTCTCAGCTTCTGTGGTATTCAAATCATCATGTTTCTGGCCAGGAACCAATGGCTGCATGGTGAGGGCCTCCCAGGCTTCCTTTAACTGAGCAAGGATTCTTGAGGCATTGTCGAAGACATCTAGGTCCCGGTTGATATCTGCTTCAAGGAGGCTCCTAATAAGAAAGTTATAAATGGAGTCAAGATGACGGGCTATCTCACCACCTCTTTCAAAATCAAGACTGCACTTTAGCTCACCTATTATGTCCAGTGCGCGCTGGAGTGCTCGGCCTTTTTCCATGTATTCTTGGCTCTCATAATGCTCTTTCGCCTCTCCGATAAATCGAATTGCATGCTCGTAGCACATCACGACAATTTCCAGTCCTGTTGCAGTTTCCACGTTTGTTTTTTTGTACTGTGTCAACTTGTTGCCGTAGATCATAATCTGTCAAGCCTCCTCGGTTTTTGTTTAGGTGTTGAGCCTTGTTGTTAGTCCTGGGTTCGCTGGGGGCCTGTTGAGACTACGCCCAACTACCCTAGGTTACCCACCTTTAGGCGATTCTTGGCCTAATAACCTTACGCCCACCCTGAAGATATTGCCTCGATTTGCCCGGTTAACCACTGACTCTGGCTCTGGATCGCTGCAAGGGCCTTTTCCATAGCCACAAATTGATTTACCATCTGTTCCATTTTTCTATCCAGGCGCTCTTCCATTTGCTTTATTCTTTCTTCCAGCCCATCTATGGTATCTTGGAGAGATTCCTGTTTATAAGCGAGATACCCTTCGTAAGGATCGGTGATTCCGAATAGAACACGATCGAACTGCTCAGCTACGCCGGTAGTGAATTTTATAGTCCCAACGTCACCTGTCTCCGTACCCGTGTAACGAATGGTCAGACCAGCAATGTTGGGCTGGTCACTGTCCCCGGTTAAGACCTGACCACTGCCTGTGGCAGATTCGCCATTTATTGTTCCTGCCACATCCTGACCATTGTTTACAGTTTGGTCTCCCGAAGTCCAAAGGAGATCTGCTGACTCAGAAATTGTAAAACTATGGCCACTTCCATAAGCATCATGTGAGAGAACGACATGATTACTTCCATCATTTGAAGCCGTTATATCCACTGGGTAACGGCCTTCCTGACCTCCGCTATTGGTGGTAAGCACGCTGCCAAAATCCAGATTTCTGTCCGAGGGTTCATCTATTGTCAGACTAAGCTGGCTATTGCCCTCATTCTTATCCGTGACAACTATTCTGCCCGAGCTATCAATACATACTGTTACTTCGTTCCCATAGGCTTCTTGGATTGCATTAATGAGGCCCTGCACCGTGTCTGAGGTGACATCAGATATTGTATAGGTACCGGAAATAGATGATCCACTACGAGTTGTCCCTGTAAAAGAAATAGTGTCACCATCTTGAAGCCCTGCGGACTGGCCAGAGCTATCGTAGATACTATCCCATGTAGTACTAGATGTGATCACTTGACTCTGAGATGAGTCTGCATAAAGGGACTCTGACCCAACAAGCCTCTCGGTATATGTTGAATCCAATTCAGTGTTAATGGCATTTATGATATCAGTAATTGTCATATCGCTCGTTAGGCTGATAGTGGCTGTTTTGTCACCATCCGTTATCGTAATGGTCTCATCACTTCCAAGTGTAGAGCTCACTGCCGTATCACTTGTTGTAGAGCTCTTGGTGGCAATTTGGGTTATATTTACCGTATATTCGCCGGCAACTGTGTCTCTAGAGTGACTTATGTAGTCCAATGTTCCGTTACTTGTTATACCGCTTGCAGTGAAAAGGTATCTCACGTCATTGAAATTGGTCTGTAGGTATCCTCTGAGCGTATCAGTGTCTGTGCTTAGTTGTCCTTCTTTGTCTACATTAATCCCCACTAGTCCGAGTGTAGAAAAATCCGAGGCGACTCCCCAGATACTCTCAATGAGGGTGGAGCTCAATTGAGACTGAATGGAAAACAGGGTCCCATCTCCAAATAGTATGCCTCCTGGTTCTTGCTTTTCTTCATCATATGATTGCTGATCGTGGATATACGTAGCAACCTCATTGTATGCATCAACAAAGCTGCTGATCTTATCCATAATACCGTCAATGTCTCGATCGATGTTTAATGTGATGGTAGTACCCGAGTCAGCGTTCAAAAGATTCAGGGTTACCCCAGGTATTACATCAGTAATCGAGTTACTTGATTTAGTGATCTCTACCCCATCAACTGTCAAGGATGCATCTTGCCCAGCTACAAGCTGTCTTTTTCTAACTGTTCCTAGTGAGCTAAATGTCCCCCAGTCTAGGTCTGAGTAGGAATCTTGGATATAGGAGGTCAGAGATACTGAAAGAGAGCTGGCCCCTGAATCATTGTCTGCCACCTCAATTTCCCCATCAGAGGTCAAGTATACGCTTACATTTCCTCCATTTGCCTCGAATGCAGATTCAATGGCATCGAGTAGATCTTGTACTGTGGAGCTGGTAGTTATGGAGAAATTGGTATTGATACTGTTACCAGCATGGTCGGTCCCTGAAATGGCTATATAATCTCCTGAGGTATAGGTATTGTAACCATCGATAGCGGTGATGAGGGTGGATGAGCTAATGGTTTGACCATCACTGGTTTTTTGATTGCTTGAAGTGGTTCCCTGCACATCTGATACGCCTGCCTCCAGTACACCAAGGGTCTCGAGGATATTGGAGGCATCCTGAAAGTCTTGGCTTCCATCAATTTGAAGCTTGTATTTTGTAGTACCTCCGTCTGATACTGTGACCACAGAGGCCGTAACTCCTGCAATTGAGGCATTATTTATCTTTGTCTTGATGTCCTCGAGTGAGTCTGTGGACAAATCAATACTCACGCTTTGGTAATCACCGTTGCCATCTTGGATCTGAATCGTCCCAGACTGGGTAGTATTCAAGTCCAATAATGACTTGATATCTTGAGTGGAGCTCGAGAACGAGTCGGATTGCGCTCCATTGGTAATCTGGTTCTTTATGCTTTCAACATCATCCTTCCACCCAAACATCTGCAACACGTGTGCTGAGGAGGCATTTTGCAGCCCCATACCATCTGAGCCTGTACTGTCACTCGTAAGGATCAGCCTATAATCATTTGTCCCGTAACTGATGATGCTGGCTGTCACTCCAGTGGGATTGCTGCCAGCGTTAGCAGCATTGATTTTATCGCGGACACTGGCCAGGGTATCTGTGGAGGCTATATGGATGGCTACACCATTAATAAGTATGTCTCCTTCGTAGGAACTGCCAAGGGCGTCATCAAGTGAGTCAAAGGACGTGGATGACAGTTTTTGGGCTGTTGCCACAGAAGAAATCTGAATTGTATACGTTCCAGGTGATGCAGAGCTGCTGGTTGTAGCACTCAAAAGGCTCGATGCTGATACATTACTGTTATCAGTGGACATATCGGCGGAATAGAGATTGAAATCTTCGGGATCCTTTAGCTCACCAACAGCCGATTTGAGTGCAAGAAGCTTGGAGTTAAACGACTGCCATTCAGAAAGCTTTTTTTCATAATCAGACTTTTGATCCTCAACCAGATCAACAGGCCTGTGCTCAATCTTCATCAGGTCATCGATTATACTTCGCCAGTCCAATCCGCTAGCGAGACCACTGACTAATTGTGTGCTCAATGCCATGACTCATGCTCCTAAAAGTCAGGTTCTGTATCAAATTCGCCTAAAATTTCTATCGGAAAAGCAGACGTAGGACTTAAGGGGTTTCAGGGCAGTGGTAAGTGGTGGTTCTTGTTGTTTTTTCAATAAGTTTCAAAACAATAGGAAAGCAATTATATCTATTTTACATTCAATTATGTGAATTGAAAATAATGTAAACAATCAATCCTTCCAGCCATGGACTCCGATAAGATCTACGAACCGGCAACCTCCTAAATCTTGTTGGATAATGTTACCGTTTTTTTTGGTTATCTTGATCAGATCCTGACTGAACTTACCTCCTACAGGTATTACTAGCCTGCCGCCTTCTGCGAGCTGATCTAATAAGGGCTGTGGAACTTTTGGTGCTCCTGCTGTCACTATAATAGCGTCAAAGGGGGCATACTCTTCCCAACCTAAAGTTCCGTCAAAGGCCTTAAATAAGATATTTGTGTAACCAAGATCCCACAGCCTTTTCCTGGCCTGCTCAAGTAGAGGACGAATCCTTTCTATTGTATAGACCTTCTCGCACAGTTCTGCCAAGATTGCGGTTTGGTAACCACTTCCTGTGCCTATCTCCAGAGTATGTTCATTTCCTTTGAGCTCGAGGGCTTGGGTCATAACCGCAACGATATAGGGCTGTGAGATGGTCTGTTTATGCCCAATCGGCAGGGGATGGTCATTGTATGCCTCGCCCCTGAGTGCTTCTTCAACGAAAAGATGCCGGGGCACTTTCATCATAGCATCCAGCACCCGCTGATCCCTAATCCCTCTGGGGATCAACTGGGTCTTGACCATCCTTTCTCTTGCAAGACGATAATCGTGAGACATGACAATGCTAGTTATGAGTAATAAGTTGTGGGCTAAAAATCTTGTTTCTTCTCTGTCTAGCTTCTACAAAATTGATCATATCAAAGAAAGGTGTCCAAGTAAACAAAACCCTATGTATTTATTGATAATTTTTACCAATTTCTTGACAACTAAGTGTGCCGGTGATAATTGTCATCACTTTTAGAATAGAGAATTGGAGGTGGTTATGACCTTTCAGGAGTTGATAATGACACTTGAAAAGTACTGGGCCGAAAGAGGCTGCATTATTCAACAGCCATATGACATAGAAGTGGGTGCCGGTACCATGAATCCTGCAACGCTATTGCGCGTACTGGGACCTGAACCATGGGCTGTTGCCTATGTTGAGCCGTCCAGGCGGCCCACCGACGGACGTTATGGTGAAAATCCCAATCGTCTTGGTCATTACTATCAGTACCAGGTCATAATAAAACCCTCACCTCTGGAAATACAGGAAATCTACCTGGGCAGTTTGCGAGCCCTTGGGATTGATCCACTGGAGCATGACATAAGATTCGTGGAAGACGATTGGGATTCTCCCAATGTGGGCGCCTCTGGGCTTGGCTGGGAGGTGTGGCTTGACGGAATGGAGATTACCCAATTTACCTATTTCCAGCAGGCCGGCAGCATCAGACTTGATCCGATCTCGGTCGAAATTACGTACGGTTTGGAGCGCATCGCCATGTATTTGCAGGAAAAGGAAAACGTCTTTGATCTCTTGTGGAATGATAAAATTACCTATGAAGATGTGCACAAAAAGGGCGAGTGGGAATTGTCGGTGTACCACTTTGAGGAGGCTGATGTGGAAATGCTCCTCAAGACCTTCGATATGTACGAGCGAGAATCAGTGCGCCTGAGCGAGAAGGGACTTGTACTCCCTGCGTATGATTATTGTCTTAAGTGCTCTCACATATTCAATATTCTAGATGCGAGAGGGGCGATAAGCGTTACTCAAAGGACGCAATACATTGATCGAATACGGAACTTGGCTAGGCTTGCCGCAAGAAATTATGTGTCGCAGAGGGAAGAAATGGGGTTTCCTCTGTTAAAGCAGCGAGGCTTTCGTGGGAATGACAAAAGAAGCGAGAGTCCCGCTTTCTATGAGCTGACCAAAGTTAATCATTAACAAGTTTGTAATTCTTTGTGAGAGGAATTGGGCATGGCTGAATTGCTTTTTGAAATTGGGACTGAAGAGATACCTTCAGGGTATTTGAATAACGCGCTCGAAGATTTCAAGAATCTAGCTCTAAATAAATTCAAGGAACTACGTCTGAGGGTTGAGGGTGAGTTGAAAACCTTTGGCACCCCCCGTCGGTTGGTATTAATTGCAGAGAACATATCAGACAAGCAGGAAGACATTGAAGAGGAAGTTACCGGGCCGCCAAGGAGTGTGGCTTTTTCGCCCGAAGGGGAACCAACCAAGGCAGCGGTGGGATTCGCTCAGAGGCAGGGGGTGGCTGTTGAGGATCTGCGAGTAAAAAAGACCTCCAAGGGCGAATATGTGTGCATTACGCGACGAATTCAGGGCAGACCTACTGCTGAGGTCTTGGCTGAACTATTGCCAGAACTAATATCGCAAATACCTTGGCCAAAGTCCATGCGGTGGGGAGACATAGGATTTTCCTTTGTGAGGCCCATACATTGGGTACTCGCGCTTTTTGATAGCATGTTGATCCCTTTTGAGGTGGCAGGGCTTAGGAGTGGTAACAAGACCCGAGGCCACCGGTTCATGGCCCCCGGCGAAGTTGAGGTTAAGGGGGTTGAAGACTACCTAGAAATGATGCGAAAGGCCTGGGTCATGGTTGATCCGCAGGATAGACAGAACAGGGTCGTGGAGGTTGCTAAAGAGGCTGCGCGTGAGGTGGGAGGAGTGCCTACCAAAGATCCGGAATTGGTATCTATAGTAGCAAATTTGGTGGAATTTCCATCAGCACTCTGTGGGACATTCGAGAAGAAATTTTTGGAACTGCCGGAAGAGGTTTTGATCACCGCAATGAGAGAACACCAGAGATATTTTGCGGTAAGGGACTCGAACGGGGCTCTGATGCCCAATTTTGTTACCATAAACAATACTATTCCGAAGGACCCAGATGTGGTGCGCAAGGGTAATGAAAGGGTTCTCAGGGCCCGACTTGCCGATGCGGACTTCTTTTTCAAGGAGGACAGGAAAAGGCCACTGATTGATAGACTGGAGGAATTGAAGGGTGTCATATACCAGGCAGATCTGGGCACTTCTTATCAAAAGGTAATGCGTTTCAGTGAACTAGCTGACTTTTTGGCGCAGGCGACTGCCCCAATGAAGCGCGGAGATATTTCATTGGCATGCAGGCTCTGTAAGTGTGACCTGGTGACTCATATGGTGGATGAATTCCCCTCACTTCAAGGTAAGATGGGAGAAATATATGCCCGATTGGATGGTCATCCTGAGGAGGTTTGTGTGGCCATTCGAGAGCATTATATGCCCTTAAGGGCTGGGGGGGAATTACCAAAGTCGGTCATAGGAGCTGTGGTTGGCATGGCTGACAGAATGGACACCATAGTTGGGTGCTTTGCAGTAGGCCTTGAACCAACCGGAACGGCGGACCCTTTTGCTCTCAGGCGACATGCCCTGGCAATATTGCGGATTCTGGAAGAATTCTCAGCCCCTGTTTATTTAACAGACTTCATTGAAAAGGCCGCACAGATTCTGGAAAGGGATGTGTCCTTTGACAAAAAAGCAATAGTTTCTAAGGTCAATGAGTTTTTCCGGGAACGTTACAAGCAATTAATGCTGCGTAGCGGCTATGGCCCTGATGAAATTGAAGCGATCATTTCTGCTGAGTTTGACAGAATTGACTTGCTAAGGCCACGGATCGAGGCAATCAGGCGGTTTGCACAGGCGAGAGAGGAATTTGAAGGATTAGCCACCACCTTTAAGCGTGTGAAGAATATCCTTAAGAAGGCTCAAAGAAGATACGAAGTCGATCCCGGACTTTTCAAACAAAGGTGTGAGGCTGAGTTGTGGAATCTTTATCAAGCTTCCCGTGAGGGGTTGCAAGACGCTGTGAAGGAAGGAAATTATAATAGGGCCTTTGAGATGCTGAGAGATTTCAGGGCCCCTGTTAATAAATTGTTTGAGGAAGTGGAGATCCTTACCAAGGAAGATGAGCGTCTAAAGGAAAACAGATTAGGGTTGCTTCAGGCCGTTAAACAATTGTTTCTGAGGGTAGCTGATTTTTCAAAATTTTCCATCTAAAGCCAAATAGAACCATACTTGGTCAGATAGCTCACCACGTGCGGCGATTCAGTCATTTTTTCTTTACCAGGATATAGAGCTCTCCTTGATGTCTCATATGACCTGCAGCAACCTCGGCATAATGACCGCTTCCCCAGAATATATCAGCCCTGCCTGCTCCTTTGATCGCTCCTCCTGTATCCTGATTCAGTACAAAGCGCGAAAAGGGTACCCATTTTTTTATCTTTCCCTGAGAATCCAAGACGGGTTTTTTGCAGCGTATGAATCCTAGGGCTCCCTTAGGGAAGAGGCTTGCGTCTAAAGCTATGGATCTGCCAGGGGTAAGAGGGACACCAATATTACCTAAAGGTCCGTTATCAAGTATCCTGAAAAAAACATATGAAGGATTCTGCCCAAGGATTTTCTGGACCAGATGGGGGTGGTTATGCAAGAACTCTCTTATTTTCTGCATAGACATCTCTTCAGGATCTATATAACCCTTTTCGATCATATAACGTCCAATACTTCTGTAAGGGTGGCCATTGGATGCTGAGTATCCTACACAAACAGTAGTGCCATCAGAAAAAACAAGACGTCCTGAGCCCTGAATCTGCAAGAACAGTACGTCCACAGGATCTTTGAGCCATGCTATTTCCAGGTTCCTGCCTGCTAGCACCCTTCTCAGGTCAATATCCTCTCTGGAGTAGTAAGGTACAACAGTACGGCCTAGAACTCTGCCCATTAGTTTTTGGCCTTTGAACTTTTTCTTGAACAAAGAAAGATCGACGGTAACAAGGTCATCTGGCATTTCATATATGGGAAATCTATATACCTTATTCCTGACCAAGCTGGCCTCATATGTGGGCAGGAAGTATCCTGTAAAAAGGACCTTCCCGCTTGAAGGCTGTCCTGCGGCCTTCATCACAAGAAAATTTTCCATGATCTGATGTCGTAATGCTTTTGGGTCGGGATTCTGGGCTAGTAGCCTAAGAATAGTTTCTTGAGTATCAATGACCCGATAGCAGGGCACGCGTTCAGGGCCGTAGAAAAAGATATGATCTGGCGGAAGTCTCCTTAAATAATAAAGGTTTCTCCGAATGGCAAGCTCTAAAGATGCTTGATCTAGATCATCCTCGAAATCGGGGAGAAAATACTTAACAGACTTAAGGGCTTCTTCAGGGGACCTTGCCTCTTTCTTGATAGCGGGATAGCAACCAAATAGGCAAAGTATTAGGCCAATCCATATCGCAGATATGACAAAAAAGGGTGCTTGTAGTTTTTTTCTTTCCGCCTTAAACATGGTCTCAGCGTCTTATGTATGTGCGAGCTCAACTTAATTACATATCTTTTGATGGCCTTATTGCTTACCCACAAACATTGAGTCTCTCTCCTTTTATAAACCCTCACCATAGGTCTAGTCTCTCCATCAAAGGAGAGGGGTTTGTGGATGGTCACGAGACTTGAGAAAGAAAAATTAATATCATCTTTTCATATGGAGGTAAACTTATTAAAATAATATGTTTCTCTTGAAGCGTCTAACAGAGTGGCGAAAATGCCATATTCAGCACAGTCTGAGGAATAGACTGTGTTTTTTTTAACACACTGTTGTTGCTTCTAGGTGAGTATGGTTTTGTATACCCTGCTTTGCCAGTATATTTAACCCGCAATTTCAGTATGTTAATAGATATATATTAAGGTTAACTTGATATCACGTAATGTGGCATGTATTTTGCTTATAATAAGGCAAAATTATTATTCGAATGGAAAGGATACTTGCGTGGACTACAGACAGAGAACGTTAAGAAGTGAAGTAAATTGCACCGGGATTGGACTCCATTCAGGCGAGAAGGTTAATATTTCCTTAAAACCAGCCCCAGTCAATACTGGAATCAAGTTTGTCAGGAAGGATCTGCCTGGTAGCCCAGTCATAGATGCACGATTTGAGAATGTAATTGATACCACTCTTGCCACTACTATTGGGCACAATGGTTGCCGTGTTTCTACTATTGAACATTTGATGGCAGCGTTATTCGGACTTGGCATTGATAATGTCATTGTGGAACTGGACGGACCAGAGGTTCCGATAATGGACGGCAGTGCCGCCCCGTTCGTGTTTTTAATAAAGAGTGCGGGTGTTCAAGATCAAGAAGAAGCGAAAAGGTTTATTCTGGTCAAGAAGCCTTTTTCGATAAAAGAGGGAAACAGGTCTATTCAGATATTTCCCTCAAAAGAACTGAAAATAACTTATACTATTGATTTCAAACATCCCTTAGTTAAAAACCAAACCTTTGAGCTTAAGTTTTCTACCAAGAATTTTGCAGAGGAAATTAGCAAGGCTCGCACATTTGGATTTCTTAAGGATGTCGAGACCCTGAAACGCAATGGCCTTGCAAAGGGTGGGTCGCTTGATAATGCCATAGTGGTAGATGAGTTTAAGATATTGAATGAGGACGGGCTGAGATATCAGGACGAATTTGTACGCCATAAAATATTGGATCTCATTGGCGATCTTTCCATAGTTGGAGCTCCAATAATAGGTCACTTTAGGGTAAAGCGGTCTGGACATTTTCTGAATCAGCACATGCTGAAAAAGTTGATGGCATCGAAACGCCACTGGAAGGTGGTCAAATTTGGACCTGAGGCTGAGGCGGGAACCGGCACATTGGAAGTCCCCACATTTGCACTGCCTGATTCAGTATTCGCCTAATATTAAACTGTCAGTATCTGTATAAAGAGGCCGTCCATGGACTTGGGTTGGATGGCCTTTCTTTTTGCTCCTTCCTCATGGCACTTTGTTCTGGCTTGCAATCCTTCATATGGTAAACTAATATCTGAAATGGGATAGGCAGTATGCTGTAACAGAGGGACTGCAAAGGATATCTGTTTTTCTAAAGTGCAAGAGTGATCTTTGATTTCAGGACCATCGCATCATGATATTGTACGAGCTAATATCCCAATAGTGAGGTAAAAAAGAGTGACTCTTCACCTTCCTCGCAGAGCTATAGTGGCCTCGGTCATACTGATTTGTCTCGGTATGTTCTTTGCACCTTGGAGCTATGCAGCTAGGAAAAAGGCAGTTATTTCAGATATAGTTCTCACAAACACAAGGGATGATCTATTATTATACTTTACTGTAAAGAACTGTTTTACGCCTAGCATAACAAAGGCGATAGAAGCAGGGATAACTACCACTTTTACGTTCATTGTTAAACTTTATGAGACCAGAAGATTCTTGCCTGACAGGTTGATATCGAATTTGAAGTTTAGGCATGAGATCAGCTATGACAGCCTAAAGAAAACGTATGCCATAAGGCTTTCTGAGCGGGATAATGGGGTGATCAAGGTCAAGGACTTTAGGACCGCCAAGAAGTTGATGGCAGAAGTTGTTGCTTTGAAACTAACAAAACTGAATAATCTAAGTAAGGGTGTACACTATCAGGTCACGATGATGGCAGAGCTGGATAAGATAAAACTACCGTTTTATTTGCACAGTATCTTGTTTTTCTTATCCCTGTGGGATTTTGAGACTGACTGGTATACGCTGGATTTCAGATATTAGTGAGTATAGCGTATTGTAAGCCATTAGGGTGCGTTAACAAATCTCACCATGAAAGATTACCAACAGGCCAGAAAGCGAGATCTTCAAAGAAGGAGAAGAGAGAGATACATAATAGCATCGCTTCTCCTCGTAATATCGGCCTTTACCTATTTGGGATCTAAGGTATTTGATCTAGGGCTTAATTTACCATTTTCAAACAGTATCCTCATCTTTGGCCTCATAAACCTCAATGTAATCCTCTTACTACTCCTGTTATTCTTGACCGTCCGCAATCTCGTAAAGCTACTCTTTGAGCGGCGGAAAAACATAATGGGGGCCAAGCTCAGGACCAAATTGGTCGTGGCCTTTGTTAGCCTTTCTCTCCTTCCAACCATCATACTGTTTTTTGTTTCAGTGCAATTCATATCATCCTCCATAGAGTACTGGTTTAACCTTCAGATTGAGCAATCGCTGAAGAAGTCCTTGGAGGTTGGGCAGGATTACTATAACCAATTAGGCGAAGAGATACTGGCCTTTGGTAATAATTTGAGCAGGGTGATCACTTACGAGGGCTACATGTTGGTGTCCAAGAAAGACCAGCTTGATCGATATGTCAACGAAAAGCGGAAGGAATACCGACTTGCATCCCTGCGAGTCTACTCGGGCAAACTGGCCGAGCGGTCGGTATCAATTGATCATAAGATTGACTTGAGCGGCTTTTCAGTTCCTGGGGCGGATATTCTGAGGCAGACCTTCGAGAAAGGCACAGACAGAAAATATATTCAATCTTCTCCGCATGGGGATCTGATTACCGGAATAATTCCCATATTTTCGAGAACAGAGTCAAAGGCGGTGGTAGGGCTTATTACACTAAGCAGATTTGTACCGGGCAGCGTGGTTAACCGGCTTAAGGCAGTGTCAAGGGGGCTTCAGGAATATAAGCAGCTCAAAATGTTAAAGAAGCCTATAAAAATAAGCCACCTCATCACCCTCTCAATAGTGACCTTGCTTATTATTTTCTCTTCAATCTGGTTTGGTTTTTACCTGTCGCAGGAAATAACAGTCCCGATCAAGGAACTGGCTGAAGGGACAAACAGGATTGCTTCAGGAGACTATGACTTTTTTATCGATCTGGAGGCCAAGGACGAGATAGGGTTGCTAGTGAACTCTTTCAATAAGATGACAGCCGACCTCCGGCAGAGCAAGAAAGAGTTAGAAGAGGCCAATGAGGAGCTACGCAAAACCAACCTAGAGCTTGAGCAGCGCAGGGCATATATGGAAATAGTTCTGGCGAATGTTGCGGCCGGAGTCGTGTCAGCAGACCGGGAAGGCAAGATACTAACCATAAACAAATCAGCAGAAAAGATGCTGGGTGTGGATGCGAGGCAACTGATAGGCAGGCATTACCACGACGTGCTCTCCCAAGAGTATATCGAGATCATGGATCGGTTCCTCTCAGATAGGGGATTGTTTAGAAAAGGGTTTCTCAAGAAAGAGATTAGGGTAGCCGCTTCTGACAGGTCTTTGATCCTCTTGCTTTCCCTCAATGTTCTTAGGGATGAACATGGGAAATACCTCGGTCTAGTGGCGGTATTCGAGGATGTAAGTGAGATCGAAAAGGCCCAGAGAATGGCTGCATGGCGCGAAGTGGCAAGGAGAATAGCACATGAGGTAAAGAACCCTCTTACACCAATACAGTTATCTGCTCAAAGACTGAGAAAACGCTATGGGGAAAAGATTGGAAAGGATGATGGCCAGGTGTTTGAAGAGTGCACCAGCATGATCATCAGGCAGGTGGAGGAGCTTAAGCGTCTGGTGGATGAGTTTTCCAATTTTGCAAGGATGCCCGCCGCAAATCCGATTCCTTCAGATATAAAAAAAATCATCCGCGAGGCACTTACCCTCTATCGTGAGGCTCACAAGGAAGTGAACATTGAGTTTCACGACAACCAAGAGGTTCCTATCTTTAACCTGGACAGGGAACAGATGAAGAGGGTGATGATAAATCTACTTGATAATGCCATCGCAGCAGTAGAGGAGAAAGGGAACATTGTAGTGAGCCTTGATTATGATTCTTTACTCCAAATGGTTAGGATTGAGGTGGCTGATGATGGCAAAGGCATACCTCCAGAACATAAGATGCGCCTATTCGAACCGTACTTCTCCACTAAGAAACATGGGACTGGGTTGGGTCTTGCCATAGTGAACACTATTATTACGGACCACAATGGCTTCATCCGAATACAAGATAATGAGCCTAAGGGCACCCGCGTAATTATTGAACTGCCGGTGAGAAAGTAATGCTGATCTATCATTTTCTGTGGACTCTAATTGGCGGCCCACTATTTCTTGGCTGCCAATTTTATAAGAATCCAAGATTGCGAGAAAGGCTCGCATTTAAATTCCCTACGCTCTCCCTTAAGAGCGGGAGCATATGGGTGCACGCCTTGTCAGTGGGTGAGGTCAAGTCAGCTCTTCCTCTTGTGAGCAGAATTGTCCAAGAGTATCCAGAAAGAGATTTGGTTTTTAGCTCCACTACAGTCCAGGGTCTTGAGCTTGCGAGAAAAGAGCTGGGAAGAAAAACAAGTGCTGTGGTGTGCATGCCGCTCGATTTCTGGTGGTCCAGTCGGCGCGTGATCAGGTGGTTGAGACCGGATCTTTATGTGGTGGTGGAAACCGATTTGTGGCCAGGCCTGCTACATTGTCTAAAATCAACAGGTGCCGCATCAATCCTCGTAAATGGAAGAGTCTCAGAGACTACTTTTAGGTCTTATTCTAGGGCACCCTATTTGGCGCGGCAGCTATTTGCCGACTTGAGATATTGTCTAATGCAGAGCTATCAGGATCGAGAGAGGTTGGTGCGGATTGGAGTGCCCTCAGAGAAAGTGATAGATACAGGGAATATAAAATTTGATCATACCTATAGCGCCATAGACAGCGAAGAAAAGGCCGCTTGGATTGATCGGTTTGGTTTGTCTCCTCAGGCCCTAATATGGGTGGCTGGAAGTACCCATGGGAAAGAATCTGAATTGATACTGGATGTATTTGTTCGCCTTCGGCGCTCCTATCCTAAACTGGCACTTATTTTGGCACCCCGAAAAATTGAAGAGTCTGCATTAATAGTGAGACTAGCAAGGCAAAAGGGGCTCACTTGCATACGGAGATCCGAGGCAAGTGGCAATGTGAAAGACCCACAGGTAATAGTGCTAGATACCATTGGCGAGCTCAGCAGAACGTATGGCCTAGGACATATAAGCTTCGTGGGAGGAAGTCTTGTTGCGTTTGGTGGTCATAACCTTCTAGAGCCGGCCAGTTTTGGCCTTCCTGTCTTGTTTGGTCCACATACCCAAAACTTTGCGTGGATGGCAGAGGCACTGGAAAAGGCCAATGGAGGGCTTCGCGTTAGGGATGGTAATGAACTGTTCT
>Ga0209410_1000285_pt1 | contig 22777 bp, 29 predicted proteins | sample Mar14436cmmetaG_FD_184135 | JGI IMG/M metagenome (GOLD analysis project Ga0209410, IMG submission 184135) | Marine hydrothermal vent microbial communities from Guaymas Basin, Gulf of California to study Microbial Dark Matter (Phase II) - Marker... ... | reverse complement strand
GGAGAAAGGTTACCGCCTCTCCTTGAAGGAGCTCATCGGATGGGCCTCAGAGCTCCTGAGGGAGAGGATGGAAAGGGAGAAGGTGGAGGAGCAGGTACTGGAGTTCTTCCGCGGGCGGTACGAGAACCTCCTGTTCCCCGAGGGGTGGGGGAGGGAAGAGGTGGCAGCCGTGCTCAACGTCCAGATGGACGACCTGGTGGATGCCAGAAGGCGCATCGAGGCCCTCTCAAGGATGCGCCCCCTGCCGGAGTTCGAGTCGATGGTCGTGGCCTTCAAGCGTGTGGCCAACATCGTCAGGGGGACCGATTATCCGGAGGAACCCGATCCATCCCTCTTCATCGAAGAGCAGGAAAGGGAGCTTTACGAGACCTTCCAGGGGGTTAAGGAGGAGTTCCAGAGGCTGTTTGAAGCAGAGGATTACGAAGGAATCCTGAGGCTATTTTCGAGGATGCGCCCGGCAGTTGACGCTTTCTTCGACAACGTGCTGGTGATGGAGGAGGACAAACGCCTAAGACAGAACAGGCTCTCATTGCTGGGGAAGATCAATGATCTCTTCATGAAGATAGCAGATTTTTCAGTATTAACGTGATGTTATTGAAAATTTTTAATGCTTAACATGAATATTAGCTAACAATTTAGCTTAAAAAGGAGGCGTAAGATGGCGAAATATGTGTATTTCTTTGGGGAAGGAAAGGCTGAAGGAAATGCGAAGATGCGGGACCTTTTGGGAGGAAAGGGGGCTAATCTGGCGGAGATGACCAATCTGGGCATCCCTGTCCCTTCCGGATTTACCATATCCACGGAGGTGTGCAGATACTATTATCAGAACGAGGGGCGTTATCCTCCGGAGCTGGAGGAGCAGGTAAGGGAGGCCTTGAGGAGGGTTGAGAAAGTGATGGGGATGAAGTTCGGGGACCCCCGGGACCCGCTCCTCTTTTCCGTCCGCTCCGGGGCGGCGATCAGCATGCCCGGGATGATGGATACGATCCTGAACCTCGGCCTCAACGACGAGACCGTCGAGGGGCTTGCCCAGAGGTCAGGGGATGAGCGGTTCGCCTACGACTGCTACCGGCGCTTTGTGGCCATGTACGGGGACGTGGTCTTCGGGCTGAAGCCCCAGCAGAAGGACGAGCGTGACCCCTTTGAGGTGATCCTCGAGGAGAAGAAGGAGGAGAGGGGGGTGGAGTATGACCATGAGCTTTCGGCCGAGGACCTGAAGGACCTGGTGCGTCGCTACAAGGAGGAGATAAAGGGGAGGCTGGGTGTCGATTTCCCTGAGGATCCATGGGAGCAGCTCTGGGGGGCCATCGGGGCGGTCTTCCGTTCCTGGAACAACCCGAGGGCGGTGGCCTACCGGGAGCTGAATGACATCCCCCACGATATGGGGACGGCGGTGAACGTGCAGAGCATGGTCTTCGGGAACATGGGGTTCGATTCGGGTACCGGGGTGGTATTCACCAGGAATCCGGCCACAGGGGAGAACCGCCTTTACGGGGAATACCTGATGAACGCCCAGGGAGAGGACGTAGTGGCCGGGATTAGGACCCCCCAGCCGATAAACCGGTACCAGAGAGGGGAGCGGGAGATCCCCTCCCTGGAGGAAGAGGCTCCCCACATCTACGAGGAGCTCGAAAGGTATTGCAAGGTCCTCGAGCGTCACTATCGGGACATGCAGGACGTGGAGTTCACCATCCAGAAGGGGAAGCTCTGGATCCTTCAGACCCGGGCGGGAAAGAGGACGGGAATGGCGGCCATGAAGATAGCGGTCGATATGGTTCACGAGGGGCTGATCTCGAAGGAGGAGGCCCTGCTCAGGGTGGAGCCCGATCACCTGAACCACCTCTTGAGGCCCGTCTTTGACCTGATGGAGAAGGAGAAGGCGATTAAAGAGGGTAGGGCGGTGGCCAAAGGCCTTCCCGCAGGGCCAGGGGCGGCTACGGGCCGGGTGGTCTTCTTCGCCTCAGACGCTGAGGAGTGGGCTCAGAGGGGAGAGAAGGTGTTGCTTGTGAGGATTGAGACGTCCCCTGAGGACATAAGGGGGATGAACGCTGCGGAGGGAATCCTTACGGCCCGGGGCGGGATGACCTCTCACGCAGCCCTTGTGGCCCGCCAGATGGGAAAGGTATGTGTGGTGGGCTGTGGTGACCTGGAAATCGATTACAAGGGTCGCCAGCTCACGGTTAAGGGGCAGGTGGTGCGGGAGGGGGATTACCTCTCCATAGACGGGACAACAGGGGAGGTAATCCTGGGGAAGATATCCACCAAGCCCTCGGAGATCCTCCAGGTGCTCCTGGAGAAGAGCCTCGCTCCTGAGGCTTCTGAGGCCTATGGGATTTACAGCGAGCTTATGCGCTGGGCCGATGAGGTGAGGAGGCTCGGGGTGAGGACCAACGCCGATAAACCCGATCAGGCAGCTATCGCCATAGCCTTCGGCGCCGAGGGAATCGGGTTGTGCCGTACCGAGCACATGTTCTTTGAGGGAGACAGGATAAACGCCATGAGGGAGATGATCCTGGCAGAGGACGCCGAGGGAAGGAAGAGGGCGCTGGATAAGCTTCTGCCCATGCAGAAGGAAGACTTTAAGGGGATCTTCAGGGTGATGGAGGGAAGGCCCGTTACCATCAGGACCCTCGACCCTCCGCTTCACGAGTTCCTTCCCAACACCGAGAAGGAGATAAAGGAGCTGGCCTCCCAGATGGGGGTGGACGAGGAGGTGATCAGGAGCAAGGTCCAGGCCCTTCACGAGGCCAACCCCATGTTGGGGCACCGGGGATGCCGGCTCGGCATCGTCTATCCTGAGATAACGGCCATGCAGGCCCGAGCCATCTTCGAGGCGGCCTGTGAGGTGGCCAAGGAGGGGATAGCGGTAAAGCCCGAGGTGATGATCCCCCTGGTGGGCGACGTGAAGGAGCTGAGCGATCAGAGGAAGGTGGTCGATGAGGTGGCCCATGAGGTCTTCTCCCGTTACGGGGTGCAGGTCTCCTACAAGGTCGGGACGATGATAGAAATACCCAGGGGTGCCATCACCGCTGACGAGATAGCTGAGGAGGCGGAGTTCTTCTCCTTCGGCACCAACGATCTCACCCAGACCACCTTCGGGATAAGCCGGGACGATGCCGGAAAGTTCCTCCGTTCCTATATCGAGAAGGGGATATGGGAGTTTGACCCCTTCATGAAGCTGGACAGGAGAGGGGTAGGGGAGCTGATGAGGATAGGCGTCGAGAAGGGCAGGGCGACCCGCAAGGACCTGAAGGTCGGGATATGTGGGGAGCACGGAGGGGAGCCTTCCTCCATCGAGTTCTGTCACGAGCTGGGGCTCGATTACGTGAGCTGCTCCCCCTATAGGGTGCCGATAGCACGCCTTGCCGCTGCCCAGGCCGCGGTTAAGGAGAAGAAGGCGAGGGCGTGAAGGTCCTCATCCACATATGCTGCGCCAACTGCCTGATATACCCTTTGAAGGTGCTCAGGGAAGAAGGAAAGGAGGTGTGGGGTTTCTTTTACAACCCCAATATCCATCCCTATCAGGAGTATGTGCGCCGGCGGGATACGGTGAAGGAGTATGCGGAGAAGGTGGGACTTCGGGTGATATGGCGGGACCGTTATGACCTGGAGGAATTCCTGAGAAGGGTGGCCTTCAGGGAGGGGAGGCGATGCGAGATCTGCTATCACATGCGCCTTGAGGCGGCGGCCCAGGTGGCCCGGCACGGAAAGTTTGACGCCTTCACCACGACGCTCCTTTACAGCAAGCTGCAGAAGCACCGCCTGGTCCGCGAGGTAGGAGAGGCCCTGGGGAAGGAATATGGGGTGAAGTTTCTGGGGAGGGATTTCCGCGAGGGGTGGAAGGAGGGGATCGAGATCTCCAAGTCCTTGGGGCTTTACCGCCAGCAGTACTGCGGTTGCATATACAGTGAGAAGGAGAGGTTTTACAAGGAGCCCAGAGAAGGTGTTCAACAAGCCCATTTACAAGAGGATTGAGCCCCTTTTAGGGGAACTCGTCAAAATCTCCAAGCGTTATTGGGGAGGAGATCTCCTCTCTCTGGTGATCTTCGGTTCCTATGCAAAGGGAGAGATAAGCACCTCCTCGGATCTCGATCTCCTGGTGCTCGTGAAGAGGTCTCCCCTCCCTTTCAGGAGCCGAAGCATGGAATTCATGGATTTCCTCGAAAGGGAGATAGAGCTTCCTTTCCAGCTCAATTTTTCTCCTTTCGTCTTGACGGAGGAGGAGGTCCGCCACTTTCATCCCCTGCTTCTGGACATAGAGAGAGATCACCTGATACTTTATGACGAGGGGTTCTTTGAACGCCTTCTGAGGGCGATCAAGGAGATGTACAGGAAGGGTGTGGTGGAGGAGAGGAGGAGGGGAGGGAAGGTTTACTGGAGGATAGATTATGAGAAGATTGGTGAAGGACTACCTCTTCAGGGCAGCTAAGCGAATAGGGGTCCTGAAGCAATTTCAAAAAGAGGGGGACTTCGCTGATGTGGTACGGGAGGCTCAAGAGGTGGTAGAGCTTTTGCTCAAAGCGCTGATCATGGAAGCTGGGTTAGAGGTACCGAAGGTCCACGACGTGGGAAAGTATATAAGGGAAAATCTTGAACTTTTCCCCGAAGAGATTATGAGGACGATCGATGAAATCTCCGAAATCTCAAGGAGGCTCAGAAAAGAAAGGGAGCTTTCGTTCTATGGCGCGGCAGATTGGATTCCCTCTGAGGAGTACGGCCCTGAGGATGCCCAGAAGGCCATCTCTGATGCGGAGAGGATCTTTGAAATAGTTAACCGTTCCCTCGAAAAGTGGAAGTGAAATCCGGCAGAAGGGAGGTGAAGGATGATGTCTCCCCTTGAGGATCTGGGAAAGCTCCTCCTGATCTTCGGAGCCATAATGGCCCTTGTAGGGGGAGCCCTTATCATCGCCCCCAAGATCCCCTTCCTGGGGAGGCTTCCCGGGGATATCTACATCAGGAAGGGGAACTTCACCTTCTATTTTCCCCTCGTTACCTGTATCCTCATAAGCCTGCTTTTGACCCTCTTTTTCTCCCTCTTTCGGAGGTAGGGGTAGGGGATGCAAGTAGATCTTTCCCATTATCCTCACCGATTTCCCCGGGACATCCACCTCCACGAGACCGACGCCTTCGGCCATCTGAACAACGTGAGTTTCGTGGCCTACATGGAAGAGGCCCGTTTCAGCCTCTTCCGCCAGATGGAGATCTTCAACCCGAAAGACCTCTTCACCCTGGAGCTGATCCTGGCGAAGATAGAGTGCGAGTACAAGAGGATAGTCCGCTATGGAGACAAGATCACGATCTACACACGGGTGCTGAAGATAGGCTCATCCAGCTTCACCCTGGAGCACCTCTTCCTCCGTGATGAGGATGAAACCGTAGTGGCGAGGGGGAGGGCAGTACTCGTCTCCTTTGACCACGAAAGTGGACGGCCCAAACCCCTGCCTGAACAATTGAAGAGGAAACTAAGGGAATACCTCGGAGACCCTTAAAGTTAGTTTACATAATATATCTTATCAGAACCAATCCTTGGCCCCAAAGACCTCCACGAGTTCGGCCTCTACCGACCCTCCCTCGATCTTCAGCACCCCTACCGTGTTTCTTTTGGCGTGAAAACGGTCCGTGGGCGATCCGGGGTTAAAGAAAAGCCTCCCACCCCTTTTCCTTATCGACCCGTTATGGGTGTGACCGTAAAGCACGCACTGGAGGTCCTCCCTGGCAAAGACCTTCTCCACCCTCTCCTCCAGGTCATAGGGGGCCCCCCATCCGTGGATGAGCCCGATCCTCACCCCCCCGAGTTCGATCACATCCCTTTCGGGCAGAATTCTCCTTATCTCCGCCGGGTCCATATTGCCTGAAACGGCATGGATCTTTCCCTTGAAGAACTCCTTCAGAAATTCATAGACCGCCAAGGAGGTAAAGTCCCCCAGATGGATGACATGCTCGCAATCGCCGAGATATCTCTTCACCATCTCCCTGAAGGTCTCATCCACCTGACGAAGATGAGTATCTGATAGGACTCCGACCTTCATCTCCTTTCCCCCACATCAACCAAAACTCAAGCTATTTTTAGTTAAGTTATTGAAATCATTGCTATTTCTTGTTAAGAGGTATTTGATCCCCGATTCCAGTCCCTCAACGGACAGCTCGTACATCGGGAAGATGTTGGCAATGAGGCCTATGCTCCTTACGAACCTCCATCCTGTCCTCCTTATGGGGTTCAGCCAGATGGTGTATGGGAAGTGTTCCGCGATCCTCTTCAGCCAGATGATTCCTGGGGTGTCGTTATAGTACCAGTAGTCGATGGCCCCGTTCACTTCGAGCAGTTCGCTGGGGGCCATGCTGGCATCCCCCACGATGATCACCTTGTAGTCGCTTTCAAAGGTCCGCAGGAGCTCTTCTGTGGGGAAGACCTCCGATCTCTCCATGTCCTTCCACAGGTCCTGATAGATGCAGTTGTGGAAGTAGAAGTACTTCAGGTCACGAAACTGGGCTGAGGCGGCCGAGAAGAGCCTGTTCACCAGCTCGGTGTAAACTTCCATCGACCCCCCTGTGTCCATGAGAAGGAGGAGTTTTACCGCATTGGTGAGCCCCCTCTTGTAGACCAGCTCCAGCTCCCCGGCGTTCCTGCAGGTCGCATCTATGGACCCCTCCACATCTATTTCGTCCTTCTCCCCGAGGGGCAGGAGGGTGCGGAGCTTTGAGAGGGCCACCTGGAGCTGGCGGGTATCAAGGATCACGTTCTTGTCATAGTTGCGGAAGCGCCTCTTCTCCGCTATCTGTATGGCAGAACGATGCCGGGAGTACCCCTGCCCTACCCTCACCCCCGCGGGATTGTACCCGAAGGCCCCCTGAGTGGACGTCCCTCCAGTCCCTATCGCCTGGTTTCCACCCACGTGGCCATGGTACCTCCCCTTGCGCCACTGCTCTTCGAAGTTCCTCCTCACCTGCTCCAGATCCAGCTCATCCAGCAGTTTCTTCTCCTCTTCCGTAAGGACCAGCTCGGGGACCTTCTCCAGCCCTTTGATGATCTCGTCGATTATCTCCTCCGGGGTCTCTATCCCCTGAAAATACTCCCTGAAGGCGAGGTCAAAGCGGTCAAAGTAGGTCTCGCTCTTCACCAGAATGGCCCGGGCAAGATAGTAAAAGCTCAGGAGATTCGATCGGGCAAGCCCCTTCCCGAGGGCTTCCTGGAGGGTGAGCCACTCGTGGATGGAAACGGGCACCCCCCGCTCCCTCAGCTTGAAGAAGAAGTCAGTAAATACTGGCATAGCGCTCCCTCAAGGGGATCCTCCTGCCCCCGAGATTGGCGTGTCTCTGTACCAGCTCGTAGTCCCTCTCCTGCTTGATCAGGATGCCGAGGAAGGGCAACTCCTTTGCCACCATCTCCGGAGATATCCCCCCGACCATGAGGACCTTTATCCAGTCTATAAGTTCGCTGGTAGAGGGCCTCTTCCTCAGACCATCGAGGCTCCTTATCCAGTAAAATTTCTTCAAGGCTTCCCGCAAAAGCCTCTCCTCCACATCAGGATGATGTACTCGCACGATCCTCTCCATCATCTCCTCATCGGGAAACTCAATGTAATGGAATATACAACGGCGGAGAAAGGCATCGGGCAGTTCCTTTTCGTTGTTGCTGGTTATGACCACGATGGGCCTGTGCTTGGCCACGATCGTCTCCCCCGTCTCCGGTATGTAAAAGGACATCTCTTCCAGCTCGTTCAGCAGGTCGTTGGGAAACTCCAGGTCCGCCTTATCGATCTCATCTATCAGCAGGACCACCTGCTCCTCTGACACGAAGGCCTCGCCCAGCTTCCCGAGCTTTATGTACTGCTTTATGTCCGATACGTCCTTGTCCTGAAAGCGGCTATCATAGAGCCTCTGCACCGCATCGTAGACATACAGCCCATCCTTTGCCTTGGTGGTCGATTTTATGTTCCACACTATAAGCCTCTTGCCCAAATCCTTGGCTATCGCGTGGGCCAAAAGGGTCTTTCCCGTCCCCGGTTCACCCTTCACCAGAAGGGGACGCCCCAAGAGGATCGCCGCGTTCACGTTCTCCCTGAGCTCTGGAGAAACGATGTAATCCTCAGTTCCCTCAAACCGCTTCATCTCGCCTCCTTGTTCTTTTTTTAACAAATTTAGTGAAAAATGCCTTCTTTTGTCAACAAAGAAGAAAAATTTTACTGAGAGGCCTTACGGTAAATGGAGGACCTTACATACTGGAACCTCACCTCAGACTCGGCCAGGGTCTCACTGGGGCCGATGATAAGATAACCCCCGGGCTTGAGACAGCCGTGAAAATAGGAAGTCAGGTCCTTCCTGACCCCTCGATCGTAGTATATCATCACGTTGCGGCAGAAGATCACGTCGAAGCACTCGTGGAAGGGAGGGGGAGAGAGCAGGCTGAGTTTCCTGAACTCTATTATCTCCTTTAAAGTGCCCTTGATCCGGTAAGTATCCTCCCCTTCCCTCTCAAAGTAATGCGCAAGTATTGAGGGGGAGAGCAATTTCAGCTCCTCGGCCGGGTAGATCCCCTCCCTTGCTTTATTCAGGGCATAGGGGGAAACATCGGTGGCTAAGATCTTCTTTCGCCACCCCTCGGTGACCTTGCTGCCGTCAAGAATTATCGCTATACTGTAAGCCTCCTCGCCTGTGGCACACCCCACCGACCAGATATAGACGCTATTTGCCCCCTTCTTGTTCAGCTCAGTGAGTATCTGCTGGCTCAGAAAGGCAAATTGCTGGGGTTCGGAGAAGAACTGATGAAGGTCAGGAGCGGTGATCAGATCCAGGAGCTGGAGGAGTTCCTTGCCGCTCTTATCGGCCAAGATCCGATCGCAGTATTCACTGTAAGAGGAAATGCCTTCGCGGTAAAGTACCTTTCCCAGTTTTGCCTGAAGAAAGAGTTTTTTCTCGGGAGGGATCCTAATTCCACAGCGTTCCAGGAGCAGGCGATTTAATCTCAGGAACTCGTCTTCCGTTATTTGAGGGAGCATACCCTAAACTGTCAACCCCACCCCCCTGCCACAAGCTCCATCTCCACCCTTTCCGAGTCTTCCATGTTGTGCTCTATTAATCTCTTAAGGTGATAAAAGTTCAGGGGGGTCATCTCCTCAAACTTTATTCCCATCCCTTCTTCGTCCGTCCTCACTATCCTTCCCTGAAGTTCCAAAAATAATTTATCAGATCCTTCAATAAGTTTCAACCTTACCCTGCACGATGCGCCGACAGGAAACTTCCTCTGCGAGAAGAGATAGACTCCACTGAGGCTGAGGTCACGGACGTTGACCTTCAGCCTCTCTGCTCCCTCCACGTTAAACTCCGCTTCCCCCTGAAAGGGGACCCGTGTCCTCCTTCTCCTTTCTTCCATCTATAGCCCCCGGACAAAGGATTTCTGGAATTAAGGTTTCAGCAAAAGGCGTGCCATCTGATTTGGCATATACGACCTAAGGAAAAGGCTTAATTTCCGGTGGGGAACTTCCCCAAGAAGTAGCAAAATTTGTTCCTCAGTTGACAAAATTTTTCAGAAAAGCTATGAGCGGCCTTCAAGATCAAGGGTCACGTGACGATATCCTATCTCTTTCAACCTTCTTATGATCTCCTCCCTCCTGTCCATTAACCTTCGCATCTCCTCTTTCCGGATCTCTATCCTGGCGATCTCCCCATGATCCCTCACCCTTATCTCCCGGAAACCCATCGTGAGGAGGATTCTCTCTGCCTCCCCTACCCTTCTCAGTGCCTCCAGCGTTATCGGCGTGCCGTAGGGGATTCTCGTGGCCAGGCAGGAAAAGGAGGGCTTATCCCAGGTGGGGAGGCCAAGTCGCTGAGAGAGGCGCCGTATCTCACCCTTGGACAACCGGGCTTCGCAAAGGGGACTCCGCACCCCCTGCTCATCCCTGGCCTTCATCCCGGGCCTGAGCTCGCTGAGGTCATCAAGGTTTGAGCCATCTACAACCCACTGGATCCCTTCCCTCTCGGCTATCTCTTTGAGTCCCTCAAAGAGCCATCTCTTACACCAATAGCAGCGATCCTCGAGGTTGCGCACAAACTCGGGCCTGGAAAGCTCATCTGTCTGCAGCTCTACAAGCCTTACCTCTAAAGAATCGGCCATCCTCTTCGCCTCCCGGTATTCCCATTCGGGATGGATCGGAGAGCGGGCTATGACGGCGAGCACCTTCTCCCCCAGTACATCTTTTGCTACCTTCAGGAGGAAGGTGCTATCCACACCGCCTGAGTAGGCGATGAGCACGCTGCTCATCTCTTTCAGTTTTCTTCTCAGGATCTCGAGCTTCTCATCCATCCGAGGACATTATAAGCCATCGAAAGAGAAGATTTTTAAACCTTTTTGGGTTATCAGCCGAATATATAATAGGAGAGGGAAAAAATGTTAAGCCTGTTTGAACATATGGAAGAGAGGAGGAGGGAAGAGAGAGTAAAGGTAACCGTCCCTGTCACTTTCTTCTCGGACGGAAAGGCCTTCCCTGCATCGACGATAGACATCTCTCCCCACGGAGTAAGGATATTAAGCGACATCTTTCTCCCGGTAAAAGAAAAGGTGAAATTGAGCCTCTGGTCTGCCAGGGGAACGACCTTTACCTTTCTCTTCGACACCATATGGTGTAAGGAGCTTCCCCATTTTCGAAAATACGAGGTGGGACTCCGCTTGATAAACGATAACAAGCGACGGCAGAAGAGCTTACGATCCTTCTTGGATAGCTACAAACGGGACCCGGTCATGGCCAATCCCCCTCAAGGGCCCTTTCAGCTCAGCCTGTTCGAGATCCCTTCCCTGCAGTAATTTCCCCGCCAAGGTTTTCTGGGGGCCTTACTCTCGTGACCTCAGCAGGAAGATTCGCGTTGGGTTCTCAAAACCTATCCTGCGAGCGAGAGCCGGAGGCAAGGAGGCCAGAAGAAGTGATAAGTGGGTTCTACGCTCCGCGGGCCAATTTTTCTGTGTATTTTAGAGGGATTCCCTCCCCTCTTCCCAAGGGCTCCTTCCTCCGCCAGGCCGATCTCCGCAAAGGGACCTATTAAGTTTTGAAGACCTAATGTTAAGAGAAAAAGGCCAATTCCCTTCACTGCTTGGGGTACCTTGCCGCGCTCCCAGGACAAATCAACCTCATCTTGCACAAGGTACAGGCTTTTTTTCTAATGATTATACCATTGTAGAAAGAGATAATGAACAAAAAGATCAAAATGATAAGCTTAAGTAATGAAAAATTTTTGAAGATTAAAATTAAAATCAGGATAAGTGGTATTACCGTCAAAGCCCCATAGGTAAGGGGCGCAAGTTTCATCCCGATGCTTGTGCTGAATTTTCCCATGTCGCCTTTCTTGAAAAGGAGGGCGGAGAATTTCCCCCACCCCATACAGCACCATTTGTCGTAATAGTAGCAGTTTGTACAGTTCAACTTCTTTAACACAATCCCTACCATAAGTATGGCGAAGCCGAGATAGAGCCATCCGATTATGGGATTGAGAAGCCAACAAGCCACGGTTCCAATAACAACCCAAATGATCAGCAAAAGGTTTCTGGCGATGATTCCCTTTAGCGAATATTTATCGATCCCTGCCTCGTAAATTTTCATCTTATTTCTTATTTTTTCACTCTAACTTATCAGATATTTTTCAAATTCTTCCACCACATACTTCTTCCCCTTTTTAGTGACCTTGTGGCCCTCTTCCTCGAGTCGTCTCTTTTGGGCTTCCACTCCGCCAGGGAACTTTTCGTTTAAGGCGCCTCCCCTTTTCAGTGTCCGCCAGTAAGGGGTGATATCCCTTTTCCCCTCCGCTGCTTCTTCCTCTGCCGCATAAGCTGCAATGCGGGCGAATATGCCAGTGGTCATTGGACAGGTGATGGTCGCCCCATGTCGTTCGGCAAGCCTTTTGCGAATTTCATCGAGGGTGATGAGTTTCCCTCTGGGGACCGCCCTCATGAGCTCATCGACCTCCTTAGGCGATGGGATAAGGATGGTCCCCTCTCCCCATCTCCTCCTCATCTTTTCGAGCATCTCTTCCACCTTGGGCAGATCTTTGCTGTCCTCAAGCTTCTCCTTCCACGACTTACGGCGCTTGCTCATCCTCTACTCCTTTTGTTAAGGAATGTGATCATCTTCTTCCCCTTTGGAGTTGGCCCCTAAGAACAGCGAGAATATCCTCGGGGATAGGGACGGCCTCAAAATTTGTCCCTTCAAGCCTCCTTACGCATATCCTCTTCTCGTATCCTTCAAGGAGGACCTCATTCCCTGAAAGTCTTATCTCGTGCCTTAAGGTCAGGGTCTTCTCCCCCAAATCCTTCAATTCGGTGATGATCTCTATCTCGTCGTGATATCTACCGGGCCTGAAGTAATGGCAGCCCGTCTCTACTAAAGCGAAGATGATTTCCCTTTCCTTTAGGAGTCTTCCCAGGTTTAATCCGATCTTATTGAAGAAGATATGCGATGCCTCGTCAATCCATTCATAATACCTTGGGTAAAAAACAATCCCTAAAGCATCAAGGTCGCCCCATGTAATCCTTCGCCTCAAAGTCAAGGTTCCCATCTGATCAGTCCCTTTCCCTCCCTTAGCCTTTATATGCTTCTCCACGCGGGTATATGTTAACTACAGCTATGGTCTTCGTCTCCTCTAAGAGGGAGAAAATTACCCTGTGTTTTCCTATGCGTAGTCTGTAAAATCCCTTTAGTTTTCCCACTAAAGGCCTTACTTGTGGGTGAGTTAATGGATTTTCTAAAGCCGAAAGAGCTTTCAAACTGTCCGAGATCCTTTTTCTTAAGTTACTGTCAAGTTTCTTATAATATTTTTCTGCCGTTCCCGAAAATCTAACGGTCCAACTCATCCAGAGTTTTCCCTTTCCCAGCCTTTACCTCGGCAAGTCCCTCAAGGCACTCCCGCAAAAGGCCGGGTATCTCCAATAACTCCATCGTTTCTTTGTAGTCCTCTATATACCGGTCAACCAATTCTTCTACAATTTTGCTAATGGGTCTATTTTCGTAGGCAGAAATCATCCTTAAAACCCTTAATTTTTCATCCGGCAGCCTCAAAGTAGTCGCTCCCATTCCCATCCCTCCTTTCAGGATCTTTCAAATTATAATATCTCGATTTCATAAAATCAAGATAGCAGACTAAAACCGAGGCGTCTAAGGTGGGATCTTATCAGTTGCGATACGGAAAAAGGCTCTCCTCCTTGATCAAATCGTCGTTGAAGATCATACGCCTGTTTTTCTAAGGGGATACTTCCATAATCAAAACCACTTTGGACCCATCCCTTTATGTAAAGCTCCGCAAATTGCCGTGCCCCAAGTAAGTGATATTGAACTATATGAACCATTTCATGAAATAAAAGGGAAATCCACGATTGCTGATCATGGGGAAAACAGCGCGATATCAAGATACAGTCAATAAAGGTAATCCCGGCCATCTGTGTGAAATCTATAAGATTAGGAATTCCAAGTCTTATTATCTCCGGATAAAACGGTGGATTTTCGATCTGATCAACAAAGGCTATTTTGGCTAAGTCAAGGATCTCAGGCTCAAAGTATGGCTGCAAAGGGATCCTATCTTGTTCTGAAAGCTCTTGAGCCTTTAGAATGTGAAGGTTTCGTTGATTTATTATCCATTCATAACCCTTCTGTACCAAGTAATGAATCAATTCATTGTTCACTAAGGTCCCTTTGGATATTGTCGGCAGAAGTCTTTTTAAACCAGTTGCTTCTGCGATAGAATTATCTATTAGTGGTTAAGTATTAAAATATGCAATAATTTAGCCGTGCCAATAGGCTCATTTTGTCCTACATCTAAATCACTCAGTTTATCGTTAACTTTAATGATGATTTTCCCGATTAAGTCTTACTTTATTATCACTGTTGATTGTGAACGTTCTATCATTGACTCACTTTTCCGCCCATCTTCTACAGATTGGATAGGCATCATACCTCCCTTCAAAAATCTCAAAATGCTATGAGCAGCTTCAACCCATCTTTCAAAGTCTTCCTGCGTCATCATTTATTTTTCTCCTTTCATCTTATTGTGAAGATTTATAAAGGGGTTCAGAATTTCAGACAACGTTTCTGAGCGTGTCCGAAGCCCTCTGAAAGGGAATTTAGGCGAAGCATAGTGCATAGTGAAGCTATATACGCCCTCCTATCTGCTGTTGCAGATTTTTCATAATTATCAGTTAGCAAAATGTTCGCAAAAATCATATCTTATCAAAGAAATCGGGATACATTTGAAGAAATAGCTCTAAATCATTTAGCTCTAAATCATTTATTTGGAAGAAAAATTCGTTATTAAGTTTCATTAAGACTAACTTGGCTCTCAATAATTCTCTACCCATTTCGGTTTTTGTAATAAGATATTTAAATAGATCGGGATGATTTATTCTAAGTCTCTTCAACTGTCCATTTCTGATGCCCATTGCACAAGGCCAACAACCATTTCGGGGATATCCCTTGTCATAAAGCTTACAGTAAGGTATTGCATGTATTCTATGGTATTCCCATATATCCTCTACTGTCCAAATTGCTATTGGATTCGCTTTCCATATTCCTTTATTACGTCCAAAATAATGTTTAACGAAATAATAATCTCCATGATCAACCCAAAGTCGTGCTCGAGCACGGCTCTCTGAGGCCGTAAGTCCCAATATTTTCACATCTGCTTGGAGTAGCTTTTCCGCTTCTTTGCTTGGCTTTTCTTGCAAAAATTCACTGCACTTAGCCGAAATATGCATCTCATTTTCGGCCAAAATTTTTTCTAATAAAGACATTTGTGGACGTATATTTCCAGTTCTTATAGCTCTCTCGACGTTTGAGGCTATATTCTTTCCAAAAATGGGCCAACCGTATTTAGATCCAATATCCCAAAATCCTTCGCCTTTCTTTGGCTTAGTGACTAAAATATTCAAATTCCATGAACGTGCTAAATATTTCACAAATTCAACTGTTTCGGGAAATTCTACCCCGCTATCCACATAAATGACCGGGATATCCGGCCTATGCTGTCTTACCAAATGAAGTACTACGGTGCTATCTTTTCCTCCTGACCAACATACGACAGGTTGACGATGTTTTTTTAACACATTATCAAGCAATCTGTGAGAATACTCTTCCTTTCTATCTAAATCCCATTCCCAATACTTATATAAGTTCTTCCACCCCTGGCGCATATCTTTTCTAATGCCACATGAACGTGGCACTTTTCACTCCCTTACTAAACTTATCATTCGTTTAAGCGACAACTTGCTTAATTTTCTATCGGGAGCTTTTTCAGAGCCACATAGCAACAGTTTCTTACTGCTATGCAAGAACCAATCTGCTTCTGGCTCAATATTTTTTAGTTTCTCGAATAAGTTACTAAAATCCACATCACTATCCCCGGGAGCTGTATAACCACGGAAGCCCTGTAGTGGGTCCACATATATAAACACCTTAAACCCTCTCCGATGAGCTAAGTAACGAATTTTAGGGTTAGAACTTACGATTCCAGCACCTTCACCCCACTTTGTTTTAAAAACGATAATATTTTCAAACTCTTTCTCAGCTTCGATGAACTGTTTTAAACTTATATAAATACCATCTAGACAAGCCTCAATTATATGTACAACCAACTCAGGATTATGGCGATGAACTTTATTAAGCCCTTCAATGACATTTATTAAATCAAAGGCACTTACATCTGTGCTAAATATCTTTCCATGGTCTACCCTTAAGACGTATTCCACCATTTTTCTTATCGCCTTGTCTTTCTCGAGAGAAAAATCTTTCATAACTAGAATAGCCGCACAAATATTCTCATCTAGTGTACTATGATGATCGTACTTACCACCGCTCGTGTCTATGTAAATGATCTCATCCATCCCCGCTATCTCCGTAGATTGCAATTTCTCATGCATAGGGACAAATTTAAGAATGCATTCCTCTTCTGCGAAAACAAACTTTTTTAATAGCCATATCGCCACACAAGCATCAAGATCAGGGTTAAGGTGTGTAACAAGCATAATCTTCCGTCTATGTCGTTTTTCCGACCTCATCATGTATCGGCTTGGGACGAATCCTTAAGTTCCTCAAGAGATTCTATGTTGTCTTCAATCCACTGGATGTGCATCTTGTTAATCTCCGCATACCGCCTCCAAACACCTGTTAGCTTCCCGGGCGAGGTTCGATTCGTCACACGGATAAATATATAAAGTAAAGCGATAAGTATGATGAAGGATATTTTCCATTTTAAACCAATATTTGATTGAAAAAATTCTATTTGAAATTTCTTGAAGGCTACTTCCTGCACTACAGTAGCTATAATGGATATACACAATAAAATTTCAAAAAACCTTATACAGTAATATACAAAACGGCAGGCATAACCTCGTTTAAGGGTTCTTTCCCATTGACTGTGGCGAGGATGGTTAGGTTCTTTCCAAGTATTAAAAAGTTTTTCAAACCAATAAAATGAGGCATTTTGTTGTGACAATCCAAATTTTTGGGCTATATATTTGCTGGGCCAATGTAGTTGAAAAGCTTTTGCATATTTATTTTTTTCCGGATTTTCATAATACAATATATCGCTTGAAAAAAGTAAAAGAATTAACATACAAAAAATAACAAAAATTGCAAGATATGAAAGCCAACTTGGCAAATTTTTCAAAAGATTTAGTGGGGCTATAAAAAATATAACAAAATAGCATACTGAAAATCAGAATAACAAGTGCAGTAAGGCCCTCTATTCCTCTTTTAGAATAGGGAGTTATCCTGTCTATCACTTTGCCTAAAAATGATCCGGCATTATCTTCCATCATTTCTTCTCCTTCTCTTCCCCCTACTTATACCTAACAATGGCAGATAACTCGTTCATATCCGACCTATTTGGATATCCTTCCGTATTTGGAATATATGTGACTATGTCGCATATGCATTGACTGTACATTTTAGTGTCCTTCAGACACTTTACACCTTGAATGGGAATGCCAGTAATCTTTTATTGCCTTTATCTCCTGGGCGAAGGTAGGATTATGCATAAACCCGAGGAATAATCTTTCTCTCTTCTCTCTGGAAGGGAGAATTGTTACAAAATAATTTTAGCACAAAAATTTTTGACTGTCAAGTATCTTCCTTGTTTACTTACATCATTAAGTACAACCCCCTCTTTCTGCCTTCTGACATCCTGCTACAAACAGCAAAAGAAACAAGAGAAAAAAGGCCCTCCCTTTCATCTCCTGTTCCTCCTTTGTTTCTATTTTTCTATTTCAATTGGGTTCTCGATCGCGTCTTTTTGTTAAAAATGTCACAGTCTCTCGTTTGCGTCAATAATTTAAAACAAAGGTTCAGCCTGCCATTGGGTGTCCTCAACCCCTTGCGCTCTCCCTCCCTTGTTGGTATCCTTTCCCCTACTTTGTGGCGGGGTGGCGGTGATCAAGGAGTTTCAAAGGGTTGGAAGGGAGCTGGCCAGGATGAACCTCATCTCCTCCCACAGTGGAAATTTGAGCGTGCGGATGGGAGACCGCATCCTCATCACCCGCCGTGGCTGTATGCTGGCGGACCTCCAGGAGGAGGACCTGGTGGAAACGGCCTTGGGGGAAGTGGACAGCGGGGTGATCCTTGCATCCTCGGAGCTGGTCGTCCACAGGACGATATACAAGGAAACCTCTGCCCTGGCCATCGTGCACTGCCACCCTCCCTTCGCCACGGCGCTCTCCCTTACTCGCGATGAAATCGTTCCCTTGGATTCAGAGGGATCCTATCTCTTGCACAAGGTCCCTGTGGTTGCCACGGAAAAGACGATAGGCTCTCAAGAGGTGGCGAAGGTCCTCCCCAAGTACCTGAAAGAATACAAGATCGTCATGCTCAGAGGCCACGGATCCTTTGCCATAGGCCAGATGCTGGAAGAAGCCCTCATGTGGAGCACCACTTTAGAGGCCTCGGCTCGGATAATCGCCATAACAGAGGGTTTGGGCGAAAAGATAAAGGAATACAGGAGAAAATCAGAGGAATATTCCCGATGGTAAGGAGGTGGCGATGAAGTTCTTCCTCGATACCGCCAACTTGGATGAGATCAAGAAGGGTCTGGAGATGGGGCTGGTAGATGGGGTTACTACCAATCCCACCCTGATCTCCAAGGAGAAGATGGGGTTCTGGGAATTGGTGAAGGAGATCTGCCGCATAGTGGATGGGCCGGTGAGTCTGGAGGCAACAAGCCTCGATGCCGATGGAATGGTGCGGGAGGCGCGGGAGCTCGCCAAAATCGGCGATAACGTGGTGGTGAAGATCCCCATGACTACAGAGGGGCTCAAGGCGGTAAAGCGCCTAAGCGCCGAAGGGATAAAGACCAACGTGACCCTTGTCTTCTCCCCCACTCAGGCCCTGCTTGCCGCGAAGGTAGGGGCCAACTATGTAAGCCCCTTCGTGGGAAGACTGGACGATATCTCCACCCCGGGGATGGATCTGGTGGAGCAGATAATGACCATCTATGCCAACTATGACATATTCACCGAGGTGATCGTGGCAAGCGTGCGCCATCCCATCCATGTGCTGGAAGCGGCCTTAGTGGGGGCTGACATCGCCACCATCCCCTTTCGGGTGCTTGAGCAGCTACCAAAACACCCCTTAACCGATATAGGGATAGAACGCTTCCTCAAGGACTGGGAAAAGGTACCGAAGGGGAAATAAAAAAGAGGGGGCCTTCGGCCCCCTACCCTACTCCACCTCTATCTTTATCTGTTTTGGCTTCGTCTCCTCCCGTTTGGGAAGGACGATCCTCAGCACACCGTCCTTATAGGTCGCCTTGATCTTGTTCTGATCCACGGTGTTGGGCAGGCTGAAGGAGCGGCTGAACTTCCCGTAGTAACGCTCCATCCGGTAGTAATCCTCTTTGGTGGTCCCCTCCTCCAGCTTCCTTTCGCCCTGGATGGTCAGGGTGTTGTCCTCCACCTTCAGCTCGATCTCCTTCTGATCCACCTCGGGGATCTCCACCTTCAGGACGATCTCGTCCTCCTTCTCAAAGACGTCCACAGGGGGCGTCCACACGCTTGTGGCCTCCTCCTGAGTGCGGGGAAAGGCCTCCCGGAAGAGCTTGTTCAGCCTCTCCTGGAGGTTTACCAACTCCTTAAAGGGTTCCCATCTCATCGCCACCATCCTGACACCTCCTCTCCTTCAAAATTCACTCTTAACTTAATCACCCCCTGTGGGATTTCAAGAAATAGATCAGATCCCTTGCTTCAGGAAGGAGGATGCGGATAAGGAGAAGATATCTATGATGAGCGACAGTCAGGGCAGACGTCAAAGAACCCCTCGGGCAACCCGGCCTTCTTCCGGATGTATTCCAGTTGCGCTACAGGGGCGAAGTATCTCCCGCAGACCTTGCACTTCTGCATCTCGAACTCCCTTCCCCAGATGACGCGAACGTTCCCTTTGTCCTCGAAGGTTATACAGCCCGTGGGGCACACGTAAGCGCAGGTCCCGCAGCCGATACACAGCTCAGGGGATTCGTGGAAGGGAGTTGCCACCTCCCTCTTTGATCCCCGGTAGGCAAACCCTATGGCGCTTACACCCACCACCTCTCGGCAGGCCCTCACGCAGAGCCCACAGAGGATGCAGTTGTCGTCCTCTTCAGGGGGCCTTTCAGGAAACCTCGTCCTCTCCACCCCCACCTTTGCGGCCATCTGGCGGATAACCTCGGAGCGGGGACAACGGGCAAGCAGCAGCTCCATCGCCATCCTTCGGACCCGATTGACCCTTTCAGTCGAGGTCCTCACCTCGAGCCCGTCCTTTGCCTCATAGATACAGGAGGCCACGAGCCGATCCCTACCCCCTTCATTGATCTCCACCATACAGAGCCGGCAGGCCCCATAGGGAGAGATCCCTTCGTGGTAGCAGAGGGCCGGGATATCTATCCCGTTTTTGCGGGCGGCCTCCAGTATGGTACTCCCTTTTGGAGCCGTGACCTTCTTTCCGTCGATGGTAAGCTCGACCGTCTCCATCCTCACTTCACCTTCACCGCGTCAAATCGGCAGACTTCTTTACATGAACCACATTTTATGCACTTCTCAGGGTCTATCCTGTGGGGTTCCTTCTTCTCCCCCGTGATCGCCTCTGCAGGGCAGACCCTGAGGCAGCGGCCGCAGCCCGTGCAGGCCTCTTCATCGATGTAATAGGTTATCAGCTCACGACAGACCCCTGCAGGGCACCTCTTCTCTTTGATGTGGGCCTCATACTCGTCCCGAAAGTACTTGAGGGTGGTGAGGACTGGGTTGGGAGCCGTCCCCCCGAGGGCACAGAGGGAGCCGTCCCTCATCGCCTCGCAGATCTCCTCTAAGAGCGGGATGTCCTCTTCCTTCCCCTCGCCCCGGGTTATCCGCTCCAGGATCTTCCGCATCTGCATCAGCCCTTCCCGGCAGGGTACGCACTTGCCGCAGGACTCGTCCTCCAGGAAGGTGACGAAATACCTGGCCACATCGACCATACAGGTCTCCTCGTCCATGACGATCATGCCCCCGGAGCCCATCATCGAGCCCGCCTTCGTGAGCTCGTCGAAGTCGACAGGCAGATCGAGGAGCTCCTCCGGTATGCACCCCCCTGAAGGTCCGCCGGTCTGTACCGCTTTAAATTTCTTCCCCCCAGGGATCCCTCCGCCGATCTCATACACTATCTCCCTGAGGGTTATCCCCATGGGAACCTCTATCAACCCGGTGTTATTTATCTTGCCGACTAAGGAGAAGATCTTAGTGCCTTTACTCCCCTCAGTCCCTATCTGACTGTACCAGTCTGCTCCCTCCCTTATGATCAGGGGCACATTGGCCCAGGTCTCGACGTTGTTAAGGTTGGAAGGTTTTCCCCAAATTCCGCTCTCCACCGTATGAATGTACTTGGCCCGAGGCTCCCCAGGCTTTCCCTCGATAGAGGCCATAAGGGCCGTGGACTCCCCGCAGACAAAGGCCCCTCCTCCCCGGACCACCTTCACCCGGAAGGAAAAGCCCGAACCGAGGATGTCATCACCCAAAAGCCCATAGTCCTCGGCTTGGGCAATGGCGGTGGTAACGTTCTGCACCGCCAGAGGATATTCATTTCTCACATAAACGAAGCCCTCGTGGGCCCCGATGGCATAGGCCCCGATGATCATCCCTTCGAGGACGCTGTGAGGGTTCCCCTCAAGGAGACTCCTGTCCATATATGCCCCGGGGTCCCCCTCGTCGGCGTTACAGATCACGTACTTGGGTTCGCCATGGGCATTTCGGCAGCTCTCCCACTTCCTCCCGGTGGGAAAACCACCGCCGCCCCTCCCTCGGAGCCCTGAACGCTTGACCTCCTCGATGATCTCCTCAGGGGTCATCTCAAAGAGGGCCTTGATCAGGGCCTTATACCCCCCAAGGGCTATGTAATCCTCGATCCTGGTGGGGTCAATGTAGCGGTTGTTGCCGAAGATGAGTCGTTTCTGCTTCTTGTAGAAGGGGATGTCCTTCTCGTAGGGTATGGGCTCTCCGGTCTTTGGGTCCTTGTAGAGGAGGCGTTCTATGACCTTTCCGCCATTGAGGGTCTCCGCCACGATCTCTGCCACGTCTTTGGGGGTGACCCGCTGATAAAAGATCCCCTCCGGTTCCACTATCACAATGGGACCTCGCTCGCAGAAGCCGTGGCAGCAGGTGTTCATCAACCGGACATCTGCCCTTTCCCCTATCTCCCTCCTGAAGGCCTCCCAGACCTCGAGGGCCCCTGCCCCACGACAACCCGTGCCGGCACAGAGGACGATCCCCTTCTTCCCTTCCCTCTCCTTTCTCTCAGCTTGAGCCCGTTTGCGAAGCCTCTCGAGATCTTCAGGACTCCTCAGACGCATCCCCTTCCTTCCCTTTAAGGAGCTTGAGGACCTTTGTCCCCATCATCTTCCCGTGATATACCCCGTCTATGACCACCAAAGGGGCCAGGGCGCAGGAGCCGAGGCAGTTGACCGTCTCCAGGGTATACTCCATATCAGGGGTCGTCTCCCCAGGTCCTATCCCCAGTTCGCGCTTGAGGGCATCGAGGATCAAAGGGGCGCCCTTCACGTGGCAGGCCGTCCCCGTGCAGACGGTGATGAGATGACGGCCCCTGGGGATGAGGCTGAAGGCCTTATAAAAGGTGGCCACATGATAGGTCTGGCTATAGGGAACCCCTAAACGCTCGCTCACAAGCTTCAGGGCTTCCTGGGGGAGATAATTAAACTCCTTCTGGAGATCCTGAAGCACCGCGATAAGGGAGTGCTCTGCCTGATCGTAGCGGGAAAGGATCTCCTCGACCTTCTTCAGATCCACCTTCATGCCTTCGTCTTCCTCAAGAGCCTCTCGTACTCCCTCCTCACCCTCTCCTGTATCTGCTCTATCACCTCATCGGGGAGGTGACGAAATCTTCCCTGCACCTTAAGGTAATCCTTCACCGGCCTGAGCTCCCCTGGGTCCAGGGTGAGCCTGTACTTCCCGTTCACCACCTCATAGAGGGGGAATACCCCTGTCTCCACGGCCAGCCTTCCCACCCTGATGCTCAGATTGGGAGGGAAGCGCCACCCGGTGGGACAGGGTGAGAGGATGTGGATATAAGCCGGTCCGTGGATCTCGGCTCCCTTCCTCACCTTCTCCATCAGGTCGAAGGGGTAGCTGGGGCATGCCGTGGCCACATAAGGGATATCATGGGCTGCGGCGATCTCGGCCATGTTCTTCTTCCAGGTCATCTGTCCCCAGCTGAGCTTGCCCGGTGGGGAGGTGGTGGTGGCCGCCCCGAAGGGGGTGGCCGAGGAGCGCTGAATCCCCGTGTTCATGTAGGCC
>Ga0209410_1000284_pt1 | contig 22860 bp, 22 predicted proteins | sample Mar14436cmmetaG_FD_184135 | JGI IMG/M metagenome (GOLD analysis project Ga0209410, IMG submission 184135) | Marine hydrothermal vent microbial communities from Guaymas Basin, Gulf of California to study Microbial Dark Matter (Phase II) - Marker... ... | reverse complement strand
AGCTGAATTACCCCGTCAAGGAGGTTAGAGTGAGCAAGGTCTATCGAATCATCTTGGAAGCCTCCTCAGCCGAGGAGGCTGAGGCCTTGGTCGAGGAGATGTGTCAGAGGCTTCTGGCGAACCCTGTCAAGGACGACTACACATTCAAGGTTGAGAAGAAGATATGAGCCGGAGGCTTTACCTCAGAAAAAACGTGCCCTTCAGCCTCCTTGAGGTCAACCTACTCGAGGCTGACAACAGCGACTTAGCCCGGATAAGCAGGGAGATGGGTCTAGCCCTAAACCTCCGAGAGATGAGGCGCGTAAAGGAGTACTTCTCCAAGGTCGGCCGTAACCCCACCGATGTTGAGCTCCAAACGATTGGTCAGACATGGTCTGAACACTGCTACCATAAGACCTTCAAGGGGACAATAAGGACTTCTGATGGAAGAGAGATTCGCAGTCTGCTGAAGACTTACATCGTCAAGGCTACGGAGGAGATCGATGCTCCTTGGTGCGTCTCCGTCTTCGAGGACAACGCGGGCATAATCCACTTTGATGGCGACTACGCCGTGGCCGTGAAGGTTGAGACCCACAACCACCCCTCGGCGATAGAGCCTTTCGGAGGAGCCGCAACCGGTGTAGGCGGGGTTATACGGGACGTGCTGGGGGTATGGGCCGACCCGATAGCGTGCACGGATGTTCTCGGCTTCGGCCCCCTAGACTACGACTTCGAGAAGCTGCCGCCGGGAGTCAAGCATCCGAAGTACATCTTTCGGGGGGTGGTCGCGGGCATAGGCCACTACGGGAACAATATGGGTATACCAACCGTGAACGGAGCCATATACTTCGATGAGAGCTACACCGGGAACGTGGTCGTCTACTGCGGATGCGTCGGGATACTCCCCGTCAAGAACTACGTCAAGAACGCCAAGCCTGGAGACATCATAGTTCTAGCTGGAGGGAGAACAGGTAGGGACGGAATCCACGGCGTAACCTTTGCTTCTCTTGAACTCACAGAGGAGTCAGAGACCGTCTCTAGGCCGGCTGTTCAGATAGCGAACCCCATCGAAGAGGAGAAGCTGAAGAGAGCTATAATCGCCGTTAGAGATTTGGGGTTAGGGACTTCGATAACCGACCTTGGAGGGGGAGGCCTCTCAAGCGCGGTTGGAGAGACAGCTCACAGGTTCGGGTGTGGAGCCTATGTAGACCTTGAAAAGGTTCCGCTGAAGTATCCCGGGATAGCACCATGGGAGATATACATATCTGAGTCTCAGGAGAGGATGCTCCTAACCGTCCGGGAGAACGATCTGGAGAAGGTTCTCGAGGTCTTCCGGGAGGAGGATGTTGAGGCTACACCTATAGGTAGGCTAACTGCGGACGGCAGGCTTGAGTTAAGGTACAGAGGCTACGTGGTGGCCGACCTAGACGTCGAGTTCCTCTTCTCCCCGCCTCCGGTCGAGAGGACAGCCCGGTGGGTTAGGCCCCAGCTTAGTGAACCGAGTTTCCCGGAGCCCGAAGACTTGACCAGCGATCTCCTCAAGATTCTCGCCTCCCCAAACGTGGCGAGTAAAGAGAGCGTCGTGAGGACTTACGACCACGAGGTTAAGGGTAACACCGTTCTCAAGCCTTTCTGCGGCAGGTACGACGGGCCGAGCGACGCGGCTGTCCTAAAACCCTTAGATGGTTCTTGGAAGGGCCTCGTGATTTCATGCGGGATGAACCCTCGATACGGGAAGATCGATCCTTACTGGATGGCTGCCTCAGCCATCGATGAAGCCATAAGGAACAACACTGCGGTGGGCGGGAGGAGGATATCTCTCCTCGACAACTTTGTCTGGGGAAACCCGGAGAAGCCTGACAGGCTCGGCTCGCTGCTCAGAGCATGTGAGGCATGCTACAGGTTCGCTAAGGGCTTCGGTACGCCTTTCATCTCCGGGAAGGACAGCCTCTACAACGAGTCTCCCCTCGGCCCCGTGACGCCGACGTTGCTCATAACAGCGGTAGGCGTGATACCTGACATTAGGAGAACGGTCTCCATGGACCTTAAAGAGTCTGGGAGCATCCTCTACCTGGTTGGGGCGACCTACCCTGAGCTTGGAGGGTCGGAGTATTACAGACTTAAGGGGTTCATCGGCCGGTCGGTTCCAAAAGTCAGGATCAAGGAGGCCGCTGAAACCGTGAGGGCGGTCGTTAAAGCTATAGATTCGGGCTACGTCAAGGCCTGCCACGACCTGTCCGAAGGGGGACTGGGCGTCGCAGCTGCTGAGATGGCGTTCTCCGGAGGGCTAGGCTTAGAGATCAACCTCTCGAAGGTAGAGACGTCGGGCGGGCTCTCGAGAAGCGACTTCGTCCTCTTCTCGGAGTCGAACAGCAGATTCCTCATCGAGGTTCCGGAAAAGGTTAAGGACGAGTTTGAGGTCCTCATGAAGGGTTTGAGGTTCTCCCCCATAGGGAGAGTTAAAGCGGAGGGTTGGCTCTCAATCTACGGCTTAGACGGCTCGAGAGTTGTGGACGTCAGCATAAAGGATCTGAGAGACGCTTGGAGAAGCACCTTCGGAGGGTGAGCGGCCGTGGAGAAGGGGGAGATTAGGGTCTGCATTCTCCGCGTTGGAGGGACAAACTGTGACGCCGAGACCAAGAGGGCCTTTACAGAGCTAGGCGTAAAAGCCGAAGTCTACCATATAAACCAGATAGTTAAGCGTGGGATTCTCCAAGAGAGCGAGGCCCTCGTAATCCCCGGAGGCTTCTCATACGGCGACTACGTTAGAGCCGGAGCAATACTCGCGAAGGGGCTCCTAGCAAAACTCGGAGACGACTTGGAGAGGTTCATCGAGGAAGGAAAACCTGTCCTTGGAATATGCAACGGCTTTCAAGTCCTCGTTGAGGCTGGACTGCTCCCGGGCTTCAACGGTGTGGGAAGCTGTCCGGAAGCAGCCTTAACGACGAATATTCCAGTGGGATATAGGTGCCGCTGGGTTTACCTCAAGCATGAGAACCGGGGGAACTGCATCTTCACGAGCAAGGTTCCGAGAGATGTCACTCTCAGGATTCCGGTTGCCCACGCCGAGGGAAGATTCGTCTTCCCGGAGGGGAAAGAGCAAGAGTACCTAGAGAAGCTCTACGAGAACGACCAGCTCGTCTTCAGGTACTGCGACGAGGACGGAAGATACGCGGAGGGCAGGTATCCAACCAACCCAAACGGCTCCTTCCATGATATAGCTGGAATCTGCAACCCGGAAGGGACCGTCTTTGGGTTGATGCCCCATCCTGAGAGAGCCTACTACGGCTGGCAGCTCCCAGACTGGACAAGAAGGGGGAGCCCTCCCAAATACGGAGACGGAAGGCTGATCTTCGAGTCCATGATCGACTATCTGACGAGGAAGTTCTAGCAAAGATATCTCCGACGTCATGGAACACCAAGCCTTGATGCATCGAGACCGTCAAGAAGGCCTGATGCCTCCAAGAAAATTCTCGAAGCCATAACAAACGCCTCCAGAAAAGAATACCGGTAGACGGCTTAAATTTTGGTGGGGCTGCCCGGATTTGAACCGGGGTCCCGAACGCCCGAAGCTCGGAGCCTAGACCAAGCTAGCCGACAGCCCCAAGCGTCGCCATCTTAGAAAGTATTTTTGGGTGAGATTTAAGTTTTTTATTTTTTACTTTTGTTGTTGTTTTTAGCAGATTCTGGGGATGGGGTCTCCGATGGGGGTCGGTATTATTCTTCTTCCTCCGATCGCTGTTTTAAGGACTACTTCTTTGAATTCTCTTGTTGCTTCCCCTATTATCTGGGCTTCCTTTCCCTCCCTTGTTCTTCTGAGCTCCTCTAAGACCTCTTCAGCCTTTTCGGGAACAACCCCTATGAGAAGTTTTCCTTCGTTCCCCACGTCTAAGGGGTCTATTCCAAGCATCTCGCAGGCGGCCTTAACGTCCTCGTGTACCGGTATCTTCTCCTCGTAGATTTCGATGCCTACCCCGGACTTCTCGCTCCACTCATTGAGGGCGTTTGAGAGGCCTCCTCTAGTCGGGTCCTTCATGGCTGTGATCCCGCCCACTCTGAGTATGCGGCTCACCACTAGGTTGAGGGGGGCCACATCCGACCTTATACTGCTCCCGAAACCGTAGCCTTCCCTTGAGGAGAGGACGGCCAAGCCGTGATCCCCTATAGCCCCCGAGACTATGATCTTGTCGCCCGGGCTCAGATTTGAGTCGAGTATCCAACGGGCCTTTAGGCGTCTATACCTCTTAACGACCTGAAGGTTCCTCTCGAGCTCCTCGCTTCGCACCCCTATACCGGAAGTATTTATGATGCAACCTTCTAGGGAGCCTCTTTCCACAACCTTCGTGTCGCCGGTTACAACGTAGACCCCCGCCTCCTCGCAGGTTTCCTTTATACTCCTCACTATCCTTTCCAAGTCTTGGATCGGGAAGCCCTCCTCCAAGACCAAGCCTAGAGAGAGGGCTACAGGCTTAGCCCCCAAAACCGCGATGTCGTTGACGGTTCCGGCCACAGCTAGCCTCCCTATGTCTCCGCCGGGAAAGAAGAGGGGCTTAACCGTGTGAGAATCCGACTTGAGAACTATCCCGTCGACCACGGCCGCGTCGTCTAGGGCTTCAAGCGGAACCTCAACGCCGCTTCCACCTAGATATTTGAGCATATACTCCTTAATCAGCTTCTGCATCAGAGCGCCGCCAGCCCCGTGAGCCATCGTTATAACTTTCACAGTCAGCCTGACTCACCACCACCGAAGAACTGAAGGCCAACACGAACTAAATAAGGTTACGTTGTAGAGTCACGCTCTCACGGCTTATCGACGAGCTCAGCCTTCTCAACCTTCAAGTATCCGCTCTGACCATCCCAAACAACCTTAGAGTCAACGATCTCGATCTTCTTTCTGAAGTAAGGCGCGTCCAGAACGAGGGTCTCGTACTCTCCTCCCTCACCAACCACAGAGATGCCAAGTTTTCCACTCAACTCGACGAGTTCCCGGATGGCCTCCCTGTCTATTCTTCTTCCAAGCCAACTCCGGTCTAGACCGTACGCGTAAACTCCGACAACGAGAACTTGAAAGTTGAGGCTAATGAGCTCCTCCATGATCTTAACGGGGTCTTCGTGCCAGAGGGGTGTAATCGACCTGAGCCCGAGGCTTTTACATACGTGCTCTATCCGGTTCTTCTGATACTCCGATGCAACGGTCCCCGAGACCACTCCCTCAACGTCTAGGCTCTCTAAGGCTCTCTTCAAGTCTTCCAGCTCCCTCTCCTTAACCCCTTCAGTCTCCTCCTTAACGTGAGGTATGCCGACAGCCTCCGCGAAGAGCCCGGCCAACCTTATATTTGGGTAGTGGAACATCCAGCTGTCCGGTCTCCTCGGGATAATTGTGACTAAATACTTCACCCTGTGACCGGCCTTCAAAACCCGGTATAGGGCTAGAGCCGAATCTTTTCCACCAGTAACTAAGGCGGCTAAATCCATGACTTAACGCCACACAGTCGGTTTGGGACTACTCGACGAGACCCTTCGCCTTCTCAAAAACCTCTTGGACCCTAACTTTCCATTTGGGGAAGCTTTCTGGCGAAGCTGGGTAGTCTTGGCAGATGGCCCTAGCCTCCTTGAGGAGCTTAGCCATCCTACGAAGCCTATTAAGGAAGGGGAGCCTCCCCATACCCCTAAAGATTCTACCGGTCACCTCGGTTATGTTTAGACGGAGCTCCTCACCCAAGCTCGCCCTCAAGACATCCTCCTCCTTTACCAGCCTGTACCTCATACCGTAATTCAGAAGGTCGTCGGTTAACCCTTGGAGGAAGATGCGGAATACGTCGAGGCCAGCCTGCTTCGCCCCGTACCTCTGCATGTACATGACGTTTATCGGCCAGAGCTCCTCGCGGCTCGGCTTACCTACCTCCAGAACCTTAGAGATGACGTCCGCCGCTATCGTTCCACCTACCATGGAGGGCCCTATTCCCCCGCCGTGGATCGGGTTCACGTGGCACGCCGCATCCCCTATAGCGACAAAACCGTTCCCAACAACTGAGTCGAGGGGCCTCCTAGTGGGGACGAGCCCTCCCCCTCCATGAACAAGGGAGGAGCCCTCAAAGAGTTCCCTGTGAAGCCTCCGGAAGACATGGCGGTAAAGGAGTTCCTTCGGGTTCCGGAGGCTCGACGCGACCACGCCCAAGCCGACGTTGACCCTCATGTCGCCCTTAGGGAATATCCAGTAGTATCCTCCCGGAGCCACTTCGAGGTTGAGGTAAATGTTACAGAAGTCGGGTTCAGGCGGGGTCTCCTTAACTTCACGTATCTCCCTGTAAGCAACTATCATGTCTTCCTGGTTGATCTGGGTCTCGACCCCCATCTCGGGTGGGAGCTTACTTCTGACGGCGGCTGAGGCCCCGCTCGCGTCCACCACAACTTCTCCTCTCAACTCCACACTCTCACTCGACTTCACAGGCTTAGCCACGACGCCTTTCAAGTATCCGTTCTCTATTACCGGTTTAACGACCTTCATCGAGTCTAGGAGGGTTGCCCCCGCGTTCAAGGCTTCTCTCAGCAACCTCTGCCCGAAGATGTGACGGTTTATCATGAAGCCGTGGAGTTTTTCGCCGGCGATGTAGAAGGTTGTCTCCATGTCTGGAGAGTAGATTTTGACTCCCAAGATCACCCTCTCAAGTTCGTCTCCACGGGGATACTCCAAACCTAGATCGTCAAAGTGATGTTTACCGATGGCGTCGCCGCAGACCTTGTCGCCTATGGATGCTTCATCCTTATAGTCCACCAAGCCGACGTTGAACCCTTGGGAGGAGAGTCTCCTAGCAACCGTGCATCCACCAGTCCCGGCTCCCACCACGACGACGTCGAACCTCTGCAAGATTTCACGCACCACACAACACCATATACGACGTACCAACCAAAAATATATCTTTGCCGACCGATGCGAAGATTAATTAAACGCCTCAGCCACAATAAGAAGATTGGGTGTGGATGTTGGGTCTCAAAATTAGATGGCTAGGCCATGCGAGCTTCATGATCAAAAGCGGGGAGAAAGTCATCTACATGGATCCGTACGAAGGCGACTACGTGGAGAAGGCGGACCTCATACTCGTCTCCCACTCCCACTACGACCACTGCGACGCATCGAAGATCAGAACGGCCCGGAAAGAGGGAACAGTGATCATCGCGCCTCCGGAGTGCGCATCCAAGATAGAGGGGGCTAAACCGATCAAACCGGGTGAGAAGGCAACCGTAGACAACATCGTGGTCGAGGCCGTGCCAGCCTACAACTACAAGAGGTTCAGAGCCCCCGGAACCCCCTTCCATCCAAAAGGGTTCGGGGTTGGATACGTAATAACGGTTGAGGGTAGACGGATATACCACGCTGGAGACACGGACTTCATCCCCGAGATGAAGGAACTCAAGGACATCGACCTAGCCCTACTGCCCATAGGCGGGACATACACGATGGACTGCCCTGAAGCGGCCGAAGCGGCCAAAGCGATAAACCCGAAGGCCGTGATCCCGATGCACTACTTCGGTGCAGACCCGGAAGAGTTCAGGAGGCTCCTTGAATCAGCCTCGCCTGACGTTAAGATAGTCATACTTAAGCCTGGGGAGGAATACGAGCTCGAGGACTGAAAGCTTACAAGTGTGGGGTGTGCTCTTCAGCCCGTTCATAGTCCGTGACATCGGCCTAAGCCTTGAACCCTCTCCCCCGTTCAGGTGACCTTAACGGCTCTACCGGTTTTGGCTGGCTCCTCTACCGCGCATAGAATCCTCGTGACAGCTAGGCCGTCCCTCCCGGTTGAGATGGGAATTCTCCCCCTCGCTACACACTCATGAAGTGTGAGATCGCCTCCTTAGCGAATCCTATGAGCTTCCCTTGGACCTCGACGGGTCCAACCATGACATCTGGGTAGCTCCACGAGTCCTCCGTAAATTTCTCTAGGACCCCATGCCGGACTGGGTTCATGTATAGGCATCCCCGGGTAAAGACGAACTCGGCTGCGAAGTCCACGATCGCTGGTAAAGTCTTGGGGAGTATCCAGCTGTTCTCTAATGTCGCCGTAGCCTCGTTCTTGAACCGGATCATATGCTGGTAGTAGTCCGGGGTCTCTACGCCTTATATCCGCCAGAACCCTTCTGCCCGAGACCGCGTAGACCTCCTCAGCTTCGCTGTCGAGTATCCACCTCGCTAGGTCGGTTATGTGACCCCAAGAACCAGAGGACCGAAGACCGATCGGCCCAGCTCAGCATCTCGGTTGGGACGTAGATAGCGTCGTTAAGCCTGAGATAGGCGTAGAGGGGCTCCCCGAGCTCGCCTCTCTCAGCCGATTTCTTGGCTAAGGCGAATGGCGGGTTCCATCGGTTATGGAAGTCCACCATAAGGGTGACCCCGGCCTTCTCAGCCGCCTTCACCATGGACTCGGCGTCCTCAACCTTCGTTGCGAGGGGCTTCTCGCGAGGATATGTTTTACCGGCCTCAGCCGCGTCTACAACTATTTTCTCGTGTAGGAAGTCTGGGGTGGCTACGGAGACGGCTTCGATCCTCCGATCCTCTAACATGTCGCGGTAATCTACGTAATGCTCAACCCCATACTTCTCAGCCGTCGACTTGGCGAGATTCTCTTTCACGTCGCACACGGCTATGAGGTTGGCTTCAGGGTGCTCCGCGTAGACCTTCACGTGGTTCTGGCCGAAAGTCCCTAAACCTATAACCTCCCAAGCCGACCTTCTTCAACCAGAAGGTCACCAACATTTCATGTCTTTCTCTTTATGACTCTCTTAGCGGCTTCTACTATGTCCTTAGAGGTCAACCCGTACTTTGTTAGGAGATCCTCCATCGACCCGGACTCCGCGAAGGTGTCCTTCACACCAACCATCTCCATGGGGACGGGCACGGTCTCAACTAGAACTTCAGCCACGGCGCTGCCGACTCCGCCGCACACGTTGTGTTCCTCACACGTAACTATGGCTCCCGTTCTCCGGGCGGCTTCGGTCAAGGCCTCCCTGTCTATCGGCTTGATTGAGTAGAGGTCGATCACGGTCGCTTCTATACCCTCCCTTGCGAGGGCCTCCGCGGCGTCTAGGGCTCTGGAGACCATCAGACCTGATGCGACGAGCGTTACGTCCTCTCCTTCCCTCAGGGTTACGCTTCCCCCGATACGGAAGGTTAACTTCTCTCCTCTCCACCTGTAGCCTTCCTCGTAGATCACTGGGAGCTTAGGTCTGCTGAGACGGATGTAGACGGGTCCATAATGATCCACGGCGGCCTTCACGGCGGCCTCAGTCTCCACGGCGTCGGCTGGGACGAGAACCGTCGTGTTCGGCAGGGCTCTCATGATCGCTATGTCCTCTATGCAGAAGTGGGTTGGGCCGTCCTCGCCGACGCTTATCCCGCTGTGAGTCGCAACGATCTTAACGTTCAAGTTTGGGTACGCTATGGATGTCCTGTATTGGTTGTAAGCCCTCCCGGTTGCGAAGACGGCGAATGTGCTGACAAAAGGTATCTTCCCGCTCGAGGCTAACCCCGCCGCCGCGGACATCATGTTCGCCTCGGCGACCCCAAAGTTGAAGAAGCGGTCTGGAAACTCCCTTCCGAACCACGCCGTCCTCGTCGATGTGGAGAGGTCAGCGTCTAGAACCACGATCTCCTTACGGGTTCGACCCAGCTCGACGAGGGTTCTCCCGTAAGCGTCCCGGGTATATGCTTTCTCCCTCAACCTTCCCATCTCAACTCCTCTAGGGCCTTTCTGAGCTGCTCCTCGGTTAGGGCTTTCCCGTGAAACTCAACACGGTTCTCCATGAATGATACTCCCTTCCCCTTGACCGTGTGGGCTATGATAACCGTCGGCTTACACTTAACCATGACTGCCATGTCTAGGGCGTCAAGTATCTGACGCATGTTGTGGCCGTCGATCTCTATGGTGTGCCACCCGAAGGCCCTCCACTTCTCGGCTAAAGGCTCTAGGGACATGATGTCCTCGGTGAAACCGTCGAGCTGCAACCCGTTATAATCAACTATAGCCGTTATGTTGTTTAGGCGAAAATGCGAGGCGGCCATGGCGGCCTCCCAGACCTGCCCCTCATCGAGTTCACCATCACCCAGCATCACGTAGACCCTGTAGTCCTTCCCGTCGAGCCTCGCCGCCAAGGCCATACCGATCCCTATGGAGAGGCCTTGGCCGAGGTTTCCCGTGGAAGCCTCGACTCCCGGAGTCTTGAGCATGTCGGGGTGGCCCTGCAACATGCTTCCGATCTTCCTGAGCCTCCAGAGCTCCTCCACGGGGAAGTATCCGCACCGGGCTAGAGCTGCGTAGAGGACAGGGCATGAGTGGCCCTTAGAGAGTATGAACCTATCCCTGTCCTCCCAATTCGGGTTCTTTGGGTCGTGGCGTAGGTGGTGGAAGTATAGGGCTGTTATGATGTCCGCCGCCGAGAGGGAGCCTCCGGGATGGCCCGAACCGGCCTTCGTCGTCATCTTGAGAACGTCACGCCTCAGCTGGAGGGCGATCCTGCGTAGCCTAGCCACAAGCTCGTCGCTGTGGAAAGTCTCGCCCTTACACCCTAACCTAACCATGAGTAGATTCGCCCCGTCACCAAGTTCCTTTACCGAATAATTGATTAGAGAAAGCTCTAAACTTAAAACAGTTTTCAAGAATTCCCTAAGAGGAAGCCGGAAGCTCAAGTATGTAGACCCGGAAGGAACGTTGGGAGCATCATCGCTCGATAAGACCGGAGGAGTCTCGAAGATGCCTAAAGCTAGACGCGGCTTGAAGGAGAAACTGGAGGCTGTGCTCGCCCCCTCTGAGCTGAGCCTTGTGTACAGGTCTTACGACATCGTTGGGGACATAGCCGTCATAAAAGTTCCGGAGAGTCTCGTCGAGAAGAGCCGGCTCATAGCTGAGGCGATAATGGAGACCCATAAACATGTGAGTACGGTTCTTAGGCAGGTTACTCCAATCCATGGAGACCTGCGTATACGAGGCCTCGAGTGGGTGGCTGGCGAGAGGAAAACCGAGACGGTTCACAGGGAGTTTGGATGCCTGTTCAAGGTCGATTTGAAGAGATGCTACTTCTCACCGAGGCTCCTAAACGAGAGGATGAGGATAGCCCGCCTAGTAAGGGAAGGGGAGACGGTTGTCAACATGTTCTCCGGAGTCGGGTGCTACTCCATAATAATAGCCAGACACTCCAAGGCTAGGAAGGTTTACTCGATCGACATAAACCCAGACGCCGTACGCTACATGAGAGAGAACGTAAGGCTAAACAGGGTTGAGGGCGTGGTTGAACCTATCGAAGGAGACGCTAAAGACGTGATCTTGGAGCGGTTAAGGAGGGTTGCCGACCGCGTTCTCATGCCTCTGCCCGAAAAAGCCTACAAGTACGTGGAATACGCCCTAGAGGCCTTGAAGGAGAGGGGAGGATGGATCCACTATTATGACTTTGAGCACGCCTCTAAAGGTGAGGACCCGGTTAGGAAAGTTGAGTGGAAGGTCTCCGAGAGGCTTAGAAGCCTAAAAGCAAGATTCACGGTGGCTCACGGGAAGGTCGTTCGGACGGTGGGGCCGCGGTTCTACCAGATCGTCCTCGACATCCTAGTGAAACAACCTTGAAGGCGCAAAATATGAAGGGGTCTCGCCGGAAAGGTTCAAGACTAACCTATATCACCCTCCTCCTGGTGTTCCAACCATACTTTAGGGCGGTCTTGTACATGGTTAGGATGTTCTCTACTGGTACGTCCGGTTGCATGGCGTGCGTGGGCCCCAAGATCAGCCCCGAAGGTCCCAGCTCAGATATCCTCTCTTTGACTTCTCTGGCCACATCCTCCGGTGTGCCGAAGGGTAGGGTGCTCTGTACACCTATAGTCCCGTCTAGGCATAGTTCGTCCCCGTAGAGATTCTTAATCTCAGCCGGGTTCATGCATTCTGGTTGAACGGGGTTTAAGATGTCGACGCCGATCTCTACGAGGTCCGGTATGATCGGCTTTATCCATCCGTCGCTGTGAAAGTGGAAGAAGGCGCCTTTCCTGTGGCAGAGGTCGATTAGCTCAGCGTATCTAGGTTTTAGGAACCGCCTCCACATCGTAGGCGACATCATCATCCCCTTCTGCATCCCGACGTCGTCTCCATCAACTATCACGTCGACCCCCTCCTCGCAGAGTATTGATGCCTCCTCCATCCTTATCTTGTGGAGCCCGTCCAGAACCTTCTCCACATAGCTAGGGTTCGTGAACATCATCCTTATGATCTCGTTGAACCCTGTCAGCTGCCACGCGATCTCCCAAAGGTGCGTGACTCCACCCCTGAGACAGTAGTCATCGTATCTCCTCCTGAGCCTCCTAACCTCGTCCGCCGCTCTCTCGTCCACTTCCGGCCAAACATAATCCTCCAAGTCGATCTTCTTCAACGGATGGCTTATGAAGGTGTAGGTGTATGTGTGGTCTGGGGCCCATATGCTCTCAACCCCCCAGATGTTCGTCCTAACCTCGAACCTACCCTTGAACCCCGTTGTGTAGGCTGGCCCGTAGGGCCCCTCCTTCAACTCGGCGTCCTTGGGTAGGTAGCCTCCTTTGAGCCTCAAACCTGTATTTAGAGTGTCGACGCCCAGCTTCTCACAGACCTTTATGTGGCCTTCCTCGCCCTCCTCCGCGACGCCTAACGCCTCCTTCAGGGCCTTGTAGAGTTCGGTTCGGATGTTCAGCGAGAGAGGAATCCTGTCGGGCTCCTCCAGCAGTATGCTTCTTATGCAACGTTCCCTGTGGGTGAGCAAGCCCTCCACCACGCCACACAAGGACAGACGAATTCAGGAGTCCGCTTTCCTTCAATAAAACCTTTCTCAACCGTCTAAGGCTACTCGCGGAAAGGAACATCCAAGGTCATGAGGTCCTTGGCTATCTTGACGTTCGGGAAGATCCTTCTGGCCTGTTGGAGTAGGATCGTCGGGTCGGAGTAGCGGGCGCTTATATGGGTCAGCACTAGAAGCCTCACACCAGCCTTAACCGCAAATAGGGCGGCCTCGCCAGCCGTTGAGTGCATATCCTCGCGGGCTCTCTCGGCGAGATCGTCGGAGAACGTAGCCTCATATATCAGAACGTCCGAGTTCTCAGCCAGCCTCAACAGCCCCTCAGAGGGCCTAGTATCGCATATGTAGGTTACCTTCCTCCCCGGGCGTTTCGGGCCTAAAACGTCCTCAGGCTTGACGACGCGGCCGTCCTCAAGCCTAACCTCTTGGCCCCTTTGAAGTTTAGACCATAAGGGACCCTTCGGAACTCCGTGCGCGGCGGCCTTCTCAGGGTTGAACCTTCCGGGGCGGAGGTCCTCCACGAGGGCGTACGCCAATGTTGGAACTGTGTGTTCGGCCCAAGCCGCGTGTATGGTGTATCCCTTTCCTCTACAGACCGTTCCTTCACCGACTTCGTGGACGCGTATCTTGAAGACTAGATTGAAGCGTACGGTCTCTAAGATAGCTTCGAGAAAGGCCTTTACGCCGGGGGGACCATAGATGTTTAGGTCTCGGGTTCTCCCGTAGAGGGACATCGTCTGGATTAGACCGGGTAACCCTAGAACGTGGTCTCCGTGCATGTGCGTTATGAGGACCTTTGTCTCCCTGTTGAAGCCGATCTTAGCTCGGATCATCTGGCGTTGGGTTCCCTCGCCGCAGTCGAAGAGTATGAGTTCGCCGTTCCTCCTCAGAGCCACGGCTGGGAGGTTCCTCTCAACGGTGGGTACGCTCGCTGAGGTTCCTAGAAACGTTATCCTCATGCTCATACGTTAAGCCCTCTCGAAGACGGCTACCTCCCTAGTCAACCTCCTATGGACGTATATAAAGTGTGATTCGATGTGTCTGAGGCCTAGAGCGACGCCGACCTCGCTGATGCGCAGGGTTTTCGGGGCTGCCAAGCAGATTCTCCTACCTCTCTTCAGGTGATCAACGATCGAGGAGAGGAAGGACTCGTAGACGACGAGCGGGTCAAGCCGCAGGGTGGTCGCCGAGACCCCGTATGGAGGATCCGTTACGACGCAGTCCACCTTACAACTGATGAGTGGTAGACAACGGGCGTCGCCGACGAGAACCCCAACGGGATTCACCCCGTACCAGGCTAGGTTCTTGAGGGTTCCCTCGACCATACGCCTCTTCACATCGAAGCCTAATACTCTGCATCCGATGAGACCTGCCTCCAAGAGGATGCTACCCGTCCCGCAGAAAGGGTCCAAGACGACCTCGCCCCTCCTCGGTTGGGCTAGGTTCACCATGCACCTCGCGAGCTTCGCCGGCATGGCTACTGGGTGGAAGAAGGCTCTCCTCCTAGGGCTTCTCTCCACGAACTCCTTCGGCTTAATCTCCGCTAGCTTGAGGCCGAAGACGAAGCGGCGGTCGGTTAAAATCCCGAAGAAGGTCTTCTCGGGCTCTTTCAGGTCAACCTTGGCACCGCTAACCCTCTTTAGGATCGTTTCCCCGATCTTCCTCTCCAGGGTCATGCAGCTCAGGGCGGGTGAGGCTCCTCTAACCCTCCTAACCCTAACGGCGAAGGTCTCCCCCTCCCCAATCAAGGGGTCGAAGACAGTTCTCCCAGCCTCTTCGAGGATCACTCCCAGATCGGCTTCGCAGTTGAAGAGCTCGAGTCCGCAGACCCTAACCAAGGAAGACCTAGACGCGATACGTCTTACGCATTCAGGGTCAGCCTCAACCCTCAGGAGCTGGGTCAGCTCCTCCAGCACGTCGTACCTGAAGCCTTCCGCCTCCAGTATCGCCCTTGCCTCGGAGCTCGGTAGGGTAGGATTCTCGCCGGAGAGTAGGAAGAAGAGCGTAGCCACTTCTCGGTCTCCCTTTGGGAGGTTTCGGTCTCCCCTTTTTTAGGACGCCTTTTAGGAGGACCGCGTATACTCTTCTAGGAGCTCCTTCGCCCTATCTATCCTTATCTTCCTCTCCTCAACCATCCTCTCGGCTATTATGTCGATGAGGTCCCCTGTTGCCCCCGCCATGATCGCTATGTTCCTGGCGTGGAGCGACATGTGTCCTCTCTGGATTCCCTCGTGCGCTAGAGCCCTCAAGGCCGCTAGGTTCTGGACTAGGCCGACGGCCGCCATTATCTCGCTCAGTTCACGGGCCGACTTGACGCCAAGTATCTTCAAGGCGATCTTAGCTATCGGGTGGACCTTGGTCGCTCCCCCAACGATCCCCACGGGTATGGGCATCTCGAGGGAGCCGACTAGGTCTCCGTCCTCGTTCTTCTCCCAGACCGATAATGGGAGGTAACGGCCTGAGATCGCAGCGTAAGCGTGGGCTCCAGCCTCAACCGCCCTATGGTCGTTACCTGTGGCTATAACGACCGCTATAACGCCGTTCAATATTCCCTTGTTGTGCGTCGCCGCTCTGTAAGGATCAGCGGCCGCAAAGGCGTAGGCGTTCACTATGCCGTCGACGACATCCTCGCCGCCGACGGCCTCCTTCGGAATGACGGCCCAAGCCCTCGCTAGGCGCATAGTGGCCAAGTTTGAGATTATCCTCAGGTAAACCCTTCCCTTCGTTATACGCTCAATCAGGGGAGCTACAGCCTCAGCCATAGTGTTAACTGCGTTCGCTCCCATAGCGTCCCTACAGTCCACCAAGAGCTCAGTGATCACCATCGGCCCAACCATCGTGTCGATCACCTTAACCCTCAAGTCCTTAGCGCCTCCCCCGAGAGATACGAGGATAGGATCCTGCTCGTTAGCCTTCTTGAGAATCTCATCCTTGGCTTCTAGAATACTCATCTTCGCCCTATAGGGGTCCTTTATTCCCACAGACTGAATCTGCCCTATCATGATCGGCTCCGTGCTACTCGTGAAGATTCCTCCACCTTCCCTAGCCATCTTGGCGCCGTAGCTCGCGGCCGCGACCACTGAAGGCTCCTCTATTGCCATAGGGATCAAGTAGTCCCTACCGTTTATCAGGAAGTTCACCGCTACTCCAAGCGGTATCGGGAACACTCCAATAACGTTCTCGATCATCCGGTCGGCCAAGTCGATCTTTAGGGAGCCCGTGTCCCGCAGTAGGGACGCCTCCTCATCCGTCAGACCCGCGAACTCCTTAACTATGCGAAGCCTCTCCTCTGGGCTCAACTTATAGAATCCCGGAATCCTAGACGTTCTCATATAGACTCCTCATTAGAGACTACGCGTGATTAACATAAGAGTTTAACGAAGGGACGGGAGCTTTAAGAGATCAACGCATCTCTCTTTTCTCTTTGAGTCTTCTCTTGACCTCGGCAACGGAGAGCCTTTTAGAAGAGCCTCCTGAGATTCTGTAGAGTATCTCCATAACCTCTTCGATTGAGACGGGCCGGCCTAAGGCCTCCCTAACAGCGTGATAATAGAGTGAGTCCATGTAGAGTTCCGGATACTTCTCAACCAGCTCCTCAACAGTACATTCCATCCGAGGGCTCCAGACGAAGGCTCCCCTCTCACCGTCCCATTTCTTCTCAATCAGCCCCTTAGCATGAAGCTCCACCAAATGATGAACGACATGGTCAACACACATGGGGAGGATCTCCCTAGCAACGTCTTCAACCTCGGAAGTCGTAACGGGACGACCGTACTTCTCCACAGCTCTCTTCAGAAAAGTGTAGACCATCAGAGGAATCTTCGGTCACCTCCACGCGACTACCTCTTCCACCCTTTCACTTTTAGATGAAGGACAGATTTAAACATGCCTTCTAGAGGTTTGAAGGTTACAAGATCAGCTTGAAGAAGGGTGAAAATTAAAGGCGCAAGAAGAACCTAAAAGTATGCGGTTTCGGTGGATTCACCCTTCAGAATAGCCTCGGTTTCGTCGGGTTCAAGGGTTTTCCTGACGCCGAGTTTGTAATGCCAGTCAAAGCAGCAGTACCTGACGAGCTTAATTCTCTTCCCTCTAAGGTTCTCCGGAAGGATCTCGTCCGGAGTACGCTTCGAGAACCCTGTAAGCTCCACCGTGAAGATGCACTTCTCCCACCGATCACCATCCTTATCGAACATGTACTCGCCCGTCCTCTCAACCTTGACAACTTTGCCTTGTAACATCCTAACCTTCGGGACTTTCAAGGTTGAGTATTCCCTCCGTCAACTAAGCAACTTAAGTTCTTTACGTCGCTCCTTTAAAGGGTTTCTAAACCGCTGTTAACCCTGAAGGAAGACGTGAAATCGGAGGCTCAACGCCGCCGGGGCTAGACCGTATCATATTTAAGTGAGAGTTTCTCATCTTCAGTAAGAAAAGTTGCCCGGTCATTCGAGGTGAACCCTTGGGCAAGAAAAAAGTAATCAGCGAGCAAGAGCTCAGCGAGATGATCCTTCCCTCCCCAAACGATGTGCTAGGGGTAGTCGTTAAGATGCTGGGTTTCGACAGGTTCCTAGTTAAGTGCCAAGACGGCAGAGAGAGAATCTGCCGAATCCGGGGAAAGATGAAGCGTAGGGTGTGGATAAGGGTGGGGGATGTCGTCTTAGTTTCTCCTTGGGACTTCCAATACGACACTAGAGGCGACATATTCTGGCGTTACACTCGAAGTCAGGCCGAACTCCTCCGAAAGAAGGGGCTCCTAACCCTATAGAGACGCGTTCCAAAGTTGCGTATAAGCCTTATAAAAACGTTGGAATGATGGTGGATGTCCACAGACGCTTATAAGCGGGTTGAGAAGAGGCTCGAACACGAAGAGAAAACCTACGAGACCCAGCAGCTCATGAAGGAGAAACGTAGCGAGGAGTACGAAGTTCTAGAGGAGGTCTTCGACAGATCAACCCTCATGACCATATACGAACTTATGAATAGGGGTGTAATCGCGGAGATACATGGGGTTGTGAAGGCTGGGAAGGAGTCTAGGATTTATTGGGGAATCTCGCAGGAAGGCGAGGATTTAGCCATAAAGATTTACTTGACGGTCTCTGCGGAGTTCAGGAAGGGAATGCTCCCGTACATACTGGGAGACCCGCGTTTCAAGGGCCTACGGAGAAGCAGTCGGGCGCTAATCTTCGCTTGGGCCCAGAAGGAGTTCAAGAACCTCCATCTGGCTTACGAGGCTGGAGTAAGGGTCCCGAAACCGGTCGCCGTCCTGAACAACGTTCTAGTGATGGAGTTTATAGGCGAAGAGGGGATAAGCGCCCCCACCTTGAGGGAAGCCGAGATCAAGAGGCCTAAATCCATCTACCAAACACTGATCTCCTATGTGGATAAACTCTATAAAAAGGCGAAGCTTGTGCATGGTGACCTAAGCGAGTATAACGTTATGATATGGAAAGGTGAACCCGTGATCTTCGATGTCTCCCAAGCAGTCTCGATAAGGCATCCAAATGCGATCCAGTACCTCGTGAGGGACCTAAACAATCTCAACCGGTTCTTTAGGAGGCTCGGCGTCACGGTCACACCCGTGGACGACCTGTTAAGGAGGATCACAGGTGGCCAAATATAGCACCTTCGTGAAGATACCGAAGGATAGGATAGGAGTTCTAATAGGGCCAAAAGGTTCAGTCAAAGACATAATAGAGAAAAGGCTAAAGGTCCAGCTGAACGTGGACAGCAAAACCGGAGACGTGGAGATATCGCTTAACGAGGATGCCGACGATCCCTCCCTCATCTTCAGGGCGAAAGAGGTTGTTCTTGCGATTGGGAGAGGCTTCTCGCCGGAGAACGCCTTCAGACTCCTAGAAGACGAGGATCAGATGCTCGAGATCATCGACTTGAGAGAGATATTCGGTCGTTCACAGTCAGACATAAGGAGGGTGAAGGGCAGGATCATAGGAAAAGACGGGAAGACCCGAAGGATCATAGAAGAGATGAGCGGAGCCGTTCTCTCGGTCTACGGACACACGGTCTCCATAATAGGCGACCTTGACGGGGTTGAGATCGCCAGAGCTGCGGTGAGACTCCTGATTAAGGGTAGTTCGCACAGAACCGTGTACAGGTTCCTCTACAGAAAGAGAGAGGAACTCAAAAGGAGGAAACTTGAGCTCTGGGAGACCCCTATCGGGGATGATTACAGAAATAAATGATTTTGCCCATTTAATAACCTTAATATGCCTCTAATAAGCTTACGGCCGTGAAAGGGGGCGAGGAATGGCGGGAGGATAAAGTCGTGGCACAGACGTTCCAAGAGATCAGCCCAGCGGACTTCTTCTATAGAAATAGAGAGATAGTAGGTTTCACAAACCCGACTAGGGCCATCTTCTCGGCTATAAGGGAACTCGTCGAGAACTCCCTCGACGCGGCCGAGGCTATACAGGTTCCCCCAGACATTTACATAAGGCTCTCACAAGACGAGGAGAGCAAAGGCTCCAGAACATACACTCTCAGGGTTGAGGATAACGGTTCGGGCATACCTTCCCAGCAGGTTCCCCTCTCCTTCGGACAGTTCCTCGTCAGCTCAAAGTATAAGTTGAAGCAGGCCCGAGGAACGTTCGGTCTTGGAGGAACGATGGCAATCCTCTACGGTCAGATAACGACGAATAAGCCCGTCTGCATAACCTCGAGCACGGGAGGCTCCAGAATCTTCAAGTACGTACTCATGATCGACATCGAGAAGAACCGCCCCGTAATCCTCGATAGGAAGGTTCTGAAGAACAGGTGGAAGTGGCACGGGACAATCGTTGAGTTCCACCTTGAAGGAGACTACAGTAAGGCTATGCCCCGAATCTTGGATTACCTAAAGTTGACGGCCATCGTGAACCCATACGCCGACATAACATTCGTCGATCCGAAGGGCCGCCTCTACAGGTTTGAACGGAAGTCCGAGGAGGTGCCTCCCCCTCCAGTAGAGACTCTGCCCCACCCACACGGGGTTGATGTCGAGACTCTACAAAGGATAATAAGGTCTACCGAATGCACCAACATGCTGAGCTTCATGAAGGAGCACTTCCACAGGGTTGGGGAGCAGACGGCCCGCCAATTCCTGAAGTCCGCAGGGATCGATGAGAGGATGAACCCGAAGAGCCTCAGGCCCGACGAGATAGTTGACCTAGTTAGAGCCATGAAGAACTTCAAGGACTTCCTACCTCCAGACGCGAGCTGCCTATCGCCGATAGGGGAGGAGTTGATGAGGACAGGGATTCTGAAGGAGTTGGAACCGAGGTTCACGGCGGTCTCCCAACGTAAGCCCTCAGCATATTCAGGCCACCCCTTCATAGTAGAGGTCGCCATAGCTTACGGAGGAAAGGTTCCAAGCAGAAATGATATAACCCTGTACCGGTTCGCAAACAAGATTCCCCTAATGTACGACGAGTCAGGAGACGTCTCATGGAAGATTCTAAGGTCGATCAACTGGAGGCGTTACGGAGTCTCTCCCGGAATGCCCGTAGCCGTCCTAGTCCACATATGCAGCACAAAGATACCCTACAAGACTGTGGGGAAAGAGATAATCGCCGACATACCTGAGATAAGTAGGGAGATACTGAACGGAATCCGTGAGGTTGCACGTCGCCTCCGGAGATACCTGATGCGTAGGAGGCATGTTGAGCAGCAGAGGAGGAGGCTCAGCATCTTCTCGAGGTATCTCCCGAAGATCGCAGAGTTTTCGGCTCGGCTTGGGGGCTTGGAGGAGATGCCTGACATAAACAGGCTTTATAAGAGGCAGGTGATATTTCGGGACTACAAGACTGGGAACAGCTACGTTGAGGGCGAGGTCTTCAACGCTGAAGGATACAAGACCATCCTAGTGATCGCCAAGAACAAGCATGAGAGTAACTCTGTAAACCTTAGGGTTCTAGGCCTCACGGGGTCTAGGTGGAGAGTCTTAATTCCCGAGGTCACGTTGGAGGCGGGGGCCGAGTTCTACGAGATGTTAACCAAGAGGGCTAGGCTCGTGAAGGTTCAGGTTAAGTCCGCTGTGCGGAATAAGCCTGGAACCGTCAACGTCTTCATAGACGGCTTAAGCGAGTAAAGAGGGAGGTGAGAGCTTGGGAAGAAGTGTCAAGAAGAGAAGGGTCAGCAGGAGAGAAGTGGTTCTCAGGAGGCTGGAAAGTTTAGGGAGGAGGTTCTGCAAACAGATAGAGAAAGGAGTATTCCCGTGGATCGAGATGAAAAGCAGATCGACCGACAACATCTTCTACAGTCCGGAATTGAGGCAGTACGTCCTAGGAGACCGTGTTGTCCGTAGGAGCTCTAGGATAGTCAGGCACTTAAGACCCTTCACCCAGATGGTCTGGACCGCCTACTTCGTGAAGGAGCTGATCCGGCAGAGGAAGACGAGCACTCTGAGGGACGTTTACTACTCGGCCCAAGCCTATGACATCTTCTTCAAGGATCAGGTTGAATCGGACAACATAATAACCGATTTAGAGACGGTTATGGGTTTCCCCCGTGAAGACTTTAACGTCTTCCCCGAAGAGCGTTCAGCGGTCTTCGGTGACCTGACGATCGAGTATACGGTTCCCGGATATGAGGGGAGGAGGCTGAACCTTACTTCCCATCCTGACGGGCTCATGATAGGGCCGGCTTTGACGAACTCGAGGATCATCAGAACAGGAGCCGACAAGGTCATAGTCATAGAGAAGGGCGCCATGTTCACGAGGTTCATAGAGGAACGCGTCTACGAGAAGTTCAACGCTATACTCATCTATACGGCTGGTCAGGCTCCACGCTCGACGAGATACTTCATAAGGAGGCTGAATCAGGAGGTGGGGCTTCCGGTATACATCTTCACCGACGCCGATCCTTGGGGGATGCATATAGCCATGGTCATAATCTCCGGGTCCGCAAACGCGGCTCACCTGAGAGACCTAACGACTCCGGACGCGAAGTGGGCAGGGGTCTGGGCATCCGACATAAATAGTTACAAGTTGCCGAGTGAAGGGCTTAGCGACATCGACATAAAGAGGCTCCACGAACTCAGCAGGGACCCAAGATACAAAGGAGAACCATGGCAGAGAGAGATCAAAACCTTCATGAAGATCAAGAAGAAGTGTGAGCTCGAAGCTTTCTCAAGATACGGGCTTACCCACATAGTTGACAAGTACCTCCCCGAGAGGCTTAAGGAGCTCGAGACATAAAGGGTCGCGGAGAGGTCTGGAAGATGAGTGAGAAGCAGATATCCGGTTTAAGCGTTCTAGAGAAGATTGTAGGCGTAATAATCATGATAGTTGGAGCAATCCTGACATACCAGACCTACGAGAACATGAAGGCCGCCGGCCTCTCAGCTTGGTTCTTCATATTCTTGGGAGTCGCGGTCCTCCTGATAGGAGCAATCTTAACGGCGGCCAAGACAAGATAGAATTTAAGAATCTTGGTGGGTGGCGCCGCCGGATTCGCCGGACGGGACCCTCCACGGATCGCCGCCCTCGGACTCGAACCGTCGACCAACGGGTTAACAGCCTCAGCCTCTCGAAGGGGCCGCGACGCCCCTTCCAAGAGTCCGCTGCTCTACCTGCTGAGCTACGGCGGCTCAGAGGCACACACTTAAACCGCGGCGCCCCCCAAACACCAAAAAACGGTAGCCGATATTTAAACTTAACCCAGCTGGCTTGGAGGGTTGGCCGCCCAACACTGTGTAGAAAGGTTTCCGGCAACAGAAAAACCCTTAAGTATGAACTTTACAAGATATAAATGAAAGAGGGCCCGTAGCTCAGCTTGGTTAGAGCGACAGGCTCATACTCCCCGGTTGATGGGAAACCTGCTGGTCGCCGGTTCAAGTCCGGCCGGGCCCACCAAAAAATAAACCAAACAACACTGCTGTTTAGAGTCTTAGTAAAGCTTAAATATCCTTCCAAGTTCAACTAACCTAAAAATTTACGATATAAACAATATAGGAGAGGTTATGTATGGCGTATTTGGCTCAGACTCAGACCGGTCAGCCTGTTCTCATATTGAAGGAGGGGACTTCTCGTAGCCGTGGTAGGGAGGCTCAGCGTAACAACATTATGGCTGCCAGGGTGGTTGCTGAGGCTA
>Ga0209410_1000281_pt1 | contig 22923 bp, 22 predicted proteins | sample Mar14436cmmetaG_FD_184135 | JGI IMG/M metagenome (GOLD analysis project Ga0209410, IMG submission 184135) | Marine hydrothermal vent microbial communities from Guaymas Basin, Gulf of California to study Microbial Dark Matter (Phase II) - Marker... ... | reverse complement strand
GCGATCAAGGTCTTTCCAGAGGCCGTGGGCGTGGCGAGGATGAGGTTCTCTCCATCCAATACCCCTGCTTTGATGGCCTCGGCTTGAGGTGGATAAAGTTCCCGTATACCCGCGTTGAGCAGATTCTCTTTAAGGAATTGCGGGATTGGAAGTTCCTCCACGAGCAACGCCTATTCACTCCTCTCTTTAGGTCAATCTATATCTTCCAGGCTTGGGAGCGAAGACCTTTCCATCGGATAAGAGTCTCGTTAAGAGCTTATTTATCTCATCATCCGTCAGCCCCCTCTCCCTGAGAGCCTGCCTAACCTCATCATCCTCAGCATAACCCTTCTCATCCTGAAACTCCTTGATCGTCTTTATCACGATCGCAAACTTATCCCTCATGCTCTTAGGCTTACCCGTCAGGATCACATCTATATCCGGCTTACCCGTCTCCACATCCACCCCGACCTCGGATAAGCTCCTCTTCATCAAATCTATAACATCCAAGACATCCTCCTCCGTCACGTAATCTCTTAAAGCCGCCCTAGCCCTAGCCTCAGCAAGCCTGATCAAGGATTCAAGCTGCCTAGCGGTTATCGCAACGGTTGAGGTCTGCTGGTAGATTGAGCGCATCTGAAGATAGAAGTCCTTGACGAGCTTGGCGGCCGCCGGCGTGAGCTCGGGCTTAATCCTCCTCGCATAAGCGATATACTTCCTCAAGACATCTGGTGGGATTGGAGGGGCTGCGGTGGCCGTGGATCTAGACTGTAGTCCGATTATGTGCTCGGCGATCCTCCTATCCCTCTCCTTCTCGGGCTCATCCCTCAAGACGAAGATTAGATCAAATCTAGAGAGAATGGTTATGGGGAGATTAACGTTATCCGTGAAACTACCATAAGGATCATACCTACCCAAAGCAGGATTCGCGGCGGCCAGAATAGAAGTCCTAGCATTAAGAGTGGCAACAATACCACCCTTAGCTATACTAATCGTCTGCTGAGCCATCGCCTCATGGATGGCTACCCTATCCTCAGGCCTCATCTTATCGATCTCATCGATGCACGCAACCCCCATATCCGCTAGGACGAGCGCTCCCGCCTCCAAAACCATCCCGCCGCCCTTATCTCTCACAACCGCCGCAGTGAGGCCAGCTGCCGTGGAGCCTCTTCCCGATGTGTAGAGTCCTCTTGGAGCTATCGTCGCCGCATACTTCAGTAGCTGGCTCTTCCCGGTTCCAGGGTCTCCGACGAGTAGGATGTGTATATCTCCTCTGACCTTCACTCCATCCGGGAATTGCTTCGGCCTTCCCCCGAATAGGAGGAGCATTATCGCCTTCTTTATGTGATCCAGTCCATAGATGCTCGGGGCAATGGATTCGATCAGCCTTTGATGGATGTTTGGATCCTTAGCCATCTCCCTAAACAATCTCTCCTCCTCAGGGGTTATCTGAAGGGATTCAGGCTCCTTACTAGCGGTCTCGATGCTAACCGCCTCAAGATACATCTTCGAGGTCTTCTTAGGTATCTCCGTAGCCCTCTCCTGAACCGCGAAGAGTATCCCAGTTACTATCACGCGGTCGCCGGGTCTAGCCCTATCAACGATATCGCCTCTCAGCCCCACGTCGATGATTCTCGGAAGCTGGCCTGGAGGAAGGTCTTCAGGCTTCTCCTGAACTCCGATCAGCTGGTAATCGATATACTCGCTCTCCTCCTCAATTAATTCGAATCTGCTCCTCCTACCCCTACACTGGATGCTCGTACACTTCTCTGGAACCTTCAGCTTAGATGAGTTCTGCTCGACATAGTATTTTGTTCCACAGTTTCTGCATCTGAAGACCGCGGTCTTGAGCATGGGCTTTATCGCGCTCGCCCTAACGATTATCCCATCTATCGCTATAAGCTTCCTAAGATGACTTGACCTAACCTCCCTAATCGGGATCTTTTCAGGGAGGTTAAAGATCCTTGCCTTGAACTCCTTAATCTTTGAGGCATACTCCGGGTCCTCGACCTGTAGTTGCTTATATGCCGCCCTGTCTAGAATTGGGAGATATTTTAGCGGCTCCTCAACTATCAGGTGGCTGAGCTTCTCGTTAAATGATATTAGATCGCTGTGATCGACCATTATCGACTTCTTCCGCTGAGCCGCCGCATTAGCTATCAGAGACCTATACTTCTCCTGCTTAAAGAATCTCGAGAACTCCTCCTCGATGTTTAGCTCATCGCTCATCTTCCCCACCCCTAGGCTCTATGAACTCGAACCACGCGTTGACTAGGCTTAGGAGGGTCTCATAGAAGACTTTTTCCTCGGCTGTCAAGTTCTCCAAGATGGTTGGGGAGACCCTCTTCGCGGCCAAACTCATGAGCTTATTCAATCTAAGAGCATGAATGTCCATTAAGTCCGGTAAGATCTCCTCTCTCTCAAACATTAGATCTCTAATCTTGAGGTAGAAGTATTCTGGAAGGGGTTGAAGCTCGCTCGGATTATTCTTCTCCCTCCAGCAAAGCTTCAATATATTCTTCCGGTCCATCAACTCGTCAACGGGCTTCGCGATCCCCCTTTCGATGAGTTTCTTGGCCACCCATCTAAAGACTCTAAGCCGTGAACCGGCTCTAAGATTCTCCAGGGTTCCGCTGGGGAGGCTGAGCCTCTGGAGATCCTTTAATAGGGTTATCTCCTCGAGCGAGTTCCTGAACTCGACCTCAACCCTCGTCAATAGGCTCTTAAACTCCTCTGCCACCATCTCAGCCGCCATGCCCAAGACAAAGGGGCCAAGACCACCTAATTTATCCTAGAGAGCTGGCTGAAAATGGGAGATCCCGGAGAAATATCCAGCTAATACCAAGAGAACCCCTAAAACCACAAATATAGCCGAGGACAGAGGTTAAGGTAGGCGGCCGTCGTCTAGCCTGGTAGGACACTGGCCCCCCGAGCCAGTGATCCCGGGTTCAAATCCCGGCGGCCGCACCACAAACAGTTGGTCAATCCAAAAACTAGGATGAATCCAAACATGAGATTGGAGATGAGGAAAGATGTCATGGGTTATTTTTCTGCCGCCATTCTCAATAGTGATCTTTTTCCATAACGATTTCTGTTAAAATTTTATAAGATAAGCGGTTTTCAAAGCTGTGCTTAACATACTTACGTTATCCTAAACCGTTGTTAGGGATTCATGTGAAGGTAGTGGAGCAATTTGAGAAAGATTAGAATGAGGGGAAGATCCTCAAACCATTCCAGCTCCTGTAGGATTTAGAAAACATTGCCGAGAGATCTCTACCTCCTCATTTTAAGAGCGGCTGTCGCTGCCTAGGCATAACGTTATTTGTTTAAAATCTAAATCCCGAGAGCATAGCATAGAATATGGATGCTGCCGTTAGATCGGCTGTTGACCCCGGATTGAGGTCTTTCGCTTTAAGCTCTTGATCTAAAGCTTTTAACGCTCTCGTCCCATCATCGGTCGTTAACCCACCGAGTTCAAGGATCTTCCTAGCCTCTCTCGATATTCTTTCCGCTTCCTTTAACCCTATAGGGACGGCTTTCGATATCTCCTGAGTATATTTGAGCCCTACTTTTCTAGCTATGAGTGTATCTGGAACCCTTGATAGGAGCTCGAGAAATGTGTGAACTGTGGCGGTATTGATGTCTTCAGTCTCTCCATATACCCTAATGAAGGTCGGATAACCCACCGTTAGAGTAAGCTCTAATGCATTTATAAGCTCGCTTGCTATAATATCCCATCGAGATGAGATCTCCATCAAATCCCATAGAGTGGAGTTTGCCTCGATTATCTTCTCCTTAAAGTTTGGGCTTGAAAGGTCGGGAGCGTTGTCGACTCTTCCAAGATTCTCCGACTGGCTCATCACTATAGCGGTGCAGGCGTCGATGGCGTCTTTGACAGTTGTGGCTTTCATGATCTCCATGAAGTATCTACGAAAGCTATGAACATCTACATCATTGTATCTTATGATGCTCATGGACGCTGAAGAGGCCATCGGTATGAATAGAAGGATTATCCCGGTATGAGTATTACCTCCCCTATGCCAGCTCTTGACAGATCTCGCGGCCTCCAAGATTAAGCTCCCTAACCCAACCTCGCTTAAGTTGATCTTGTGAAGAGCTGCTAAAGCGCCCCTATACGCAGCCTTTCTTAGGGAGGGTCCTATGGATATTGATCCGACGATGAAATGCTCAAACCTCGACTCACGTTGATCTGACATTCTATGAACATTCCCAGGCTTCGGATATCCAGATACTTCTAGAGCTGCTGCAATTTGACCGGCTAACATGATATTATCCGCAATCTCTTTAAACTTCATCTCTTTTACTACTCAGAGCTCTTCCCACTTAAATATCATGGGGTCAAGTGATCGGCTAAAAACCATCGATCTCTCTACAAGATCCCTATTAGGATTGGGAAATTAGCTGGAAGACACTTGAAGATGATTGAGACTAGAGTTATATAGCGGTTTTAATCCGGTAGGTCGATGAAAGCTTTAGTATATCTTGGACCCATGAATGTAAAGATCGTTGATTTTGAGATTCCATCTTGTGGCTCTGACGAATTATTGGTTAGGGTGATATACTCGGCTATATGTGCGACCGATGTTAAGACTATCACTAAGGGGCATGCTCTGATAAAGCCTCCCGCGGTTCTCGGCCATGAGGTGGTTGGAGAGGTGGTTAAGGTTGGAGAGAATGTAACAGGTTTCTCTGAGGGCGATAAGGTTGTGGTTGGACCATACGCACCATGCGGATATTGCTTTTACTGTAGAAGGGGGCTTTATACTTGCTGTGAAAATCTATTCTCTGAAGCGGTTTATCCCGGAGGCTTCTCCGAGTTTATAAGAGTTCCTCCTCGCATCGTAAAAAGTTGCACACTTAAGGTGTCTAGAGCGAGGTTAGAGGAGGCGGCCCTTACCGAGCCCTTGGCCTGCTGCATTAAAGGGTTGAGAGCCTCAGGTTTCTCGCCCGGAGACAACGTTGCAATCTTTGGGGCGGGGCCTATAGGGCTAACGCACTTAATGTTAGTAAGGAGGCTTGGGGCACGTAAAGTGATGGTGGTCGATATAGATGCTAATAGATTGGAGATGGCGAAGAAGCTTGGGGCGAATGTTGTCTTAAATCCAAGGGAAGAAGATGTTGAGGATCGGATAAAAAATGAAACTGATGGAAGGGGTGCCGACATAGTTCTCACCGACACGCCAGCGTTCGAGGCGGTGAAGAGTTCAATTAATTCTGCGAGAAAGGGCGCTACAGTCTGCTTGTTTGCAGGTTTTTCTCCTTCAGCCCATGAATACGCAGTAGATTTAAACGCGATCCATTATCGTGAGATAAATCTGGTCGGGAGCTTCGGATACACTCCCCAAGACTTTTACCTAGCCAATCAGATGCTTGAAAATGGAATTATTCAACTATCACCCATCATAACTCATATAATTGGGTTGGAGGAAGTATTGGAGGCAATTAAGCTCATACAGAGACATGAGGCCCTTAAAGTAGTGGTTAAGATGGGTGAGGGTAAGTAGCATGTTCTTCATGGGTATAGATGTAGGCACTACTGGATGTAAGGCGGGAATCTATGACGAGAAGGGGCGCTTGATTTCTAAAGCGTATATGGAATATCCGATAGAATCTCGTGGCCATGAAATGTTTGAGCAATCAGCTGACACGTGGTGGAGTGCCGTCAGAAAAGTTATAAGAAGTTGCTTAGATCACGCAAGGCTCACCGGGGAGGAGGTTCGCGGAGTAGCTATTAGTGGTCAGGCACCCACCATAGTTCCAGTCGATAGGGATGGAAATCCCCTTCATCGAGCCATATTATGGATGGATAGAAGAGCTGAGAAAGAGGTTGAGGAGCTGACAGAAGCCATCGGAGATCTCGCTAAGCTCCCGCTCATCCCCAAGATATACTGGTTCAAAAAGAGGCTACCCTCAATATACGAGAAAAGCCACAAATTCCTCCAAACCACAGATTTCATAACCTACAAGCTAACCGGGAAGTACGTTACCGACTGGTATAATGCGTCTTGCATAGGCTATCTCCCAGACAATGAGTCACTGTATATTAAGGTCTTAACGTCATTGAACATAGATCCGGATAAGTTGCCTGAAGTGGTTAAGACCGGAACCCCTGTTGGAGTTGTTCATGAAAAGGCCGCTAGAGAGACGGGACTCAGTAGGCGGACAATGGTTGTGATGGGTTCAATCGATGCATTCATCGCCATGCTTGGATGTGGATGCATCAGAGACGGGTTCGCGTGCGATATCACTGGGACCTCCACATGTATAATGATTTCATCGTCTAAGAGGCTATATAATCGTAAACATAGGTTCTCATCGATCAAGCATCTGATAGAGGGGCTTTGGATAATCTCCGCACCTATCTCCACGACCGGCGCCTCTCTAAAATGGTTTAAGGATAACTTCGGACTTCTAGAAACGACCCTTAAAGATATTTTGCCGGAGGCTGATGCATACGACCTATTGATTAGAGAGGGAGGTGTGGCGGAGCCTGGAGCAGGCGGGCTCATATTCCTCCCATATCTAGCAGGGGAACGTAGCCCTATCTGGGATCCAAATGCGCGTGGAGTATTTTTTGGCATAACCCTAAACCATAAACGCCACCATGTGATTAGAGCCTTATTAGAAGGTTGCTGCCTGGCCGCCAAGCATAACCTCAACATACTTACATCATTAGGAGTTAGCATAAAGAAGTATAGAGTCTGTGGAGGCGCGAGTAAGAGCGATTTATGGAATAAGATAAAGGCTGACGTGCTCGGAATGAAGATTGAGAAACTCCTAGAACATGATGCCTCCGTCTTAGGAGCCGCAATAGCCGCGGCTGTTGGTTCAGGGTATTATTCAAGCTTTGAGCGCGCGTGCGAGAAGATGGTGAGGGTCGAGAAGGAGTATTCACCGAACCTTGAGCTTAAGGATCTATACGATAAACTATTAGATCTTTATGTCGAGTTGTATGAAAGGGTAAAAGACCTCTATCCAAGGATCCCAAAATGATCGCCGCCCCATGAAGATTTAAATAAGCGCTAGAGTGTTCGGCTGACGTGACTTCTAGAAAGCTACTCTGGATCCTTAACTTCAGCTCACTCATACTCTATGCTATGGTCACGGCAGCGATAGGCCCTTCTTTGCCCCTCATATCTAAAGAATTTAATCTAGACCCGAGCTTAGCGGGTTTTCTAGTAAGCATTTCTTCACTCGGCGCGATGCTATCGGCTTTAGGCGGCTGGATCGCGGATAGAGTTGGTAGAGGGCTTATGGTATTGATCTCGCTGTCGATGTTTGGATTAGGTTCTGTGCTCATGGGCTTGGCTCCTACAGTATTTTTGATGGGATCTGCCATGCTTTGTATGGGGATCGGATCGGGATTCTTTGAGGCTGCTTCAAATGCCATGATTTCGGATCTTTATGCTGAGAGACGTGGAATGGCCGTAAGCCTATTTAACGTGGCGCGAAACCTCGGCTTAGGACTTGGCCCACCCATAACGGCTCTCCTCATCACCTCGATGAAGACTTGGAGGATCGTGTATCTAGCCGCAGCTCCGCCAATAATTCTCCTTGCAACCACTATATTATTCTCTTCAAGGGGGCTTTCAGCCGTTAAACGCTTCAATCTTCAAAGAGGGGAATTGGGTGGTTTATTGAAGATCATGCCCATAGCTTTCATCTCAACACTGATAGTAGCTGTTGAGGCAGGGCTATCGACTTGGTTGCCGTCAATTCTCATGGATATGGGCGCTGGCTTACTTGAAGGTGGTTTAACGGTCGGATTCTTTTGGGGGCTTATGAGCGTAGGCAGATTTATTTGGGCCTTCTTCATAGATAAACTCGGATATAGGAAATCAATGCTCATCTCTGGAATCCTAGGCACGCTCTTAATGATCATTGCGGTCATTCAAGTCCCTCTTCAAGTGAAGATGGCCGCATGGGCATCATCAGGATTTTTCCTCGCGCCTCTATTCCCATCCCTCCTAGCCTTGATGACCGACTTGAAACCCGAATTTGGGGGAGTCCTCACAGGTACAGCTTTCACGATGGGAACCTTGGGGTCATTCGTGATGACATGGCTAGTCGGGGTAATCGCAGCTCTCCAAGGATTTCAAGTAGCTCAATACGTCTTTCCCATCGCAAGCTTGGTCACGATAATCTTGATATTAAAGCTCATAATTGAATGATGAGCATAGACCAAGATCATGCTTTAGATCATCCCGATATTGTATGCGAAGAGCAAGTATAACGCTATTAGGGTGAATATGGGATACGCGATTGACACGATCTTCTCAAAGATATTCATCTCACGCATTCTCTTCCATTCTCTCACCACCCCATGTGTGGAGCCAAAGCCTCTAGTTACGACAGATATGGTAACTATATCCGCCATATGCACTACGAATGAGGTTAAGGGGATGGCGATGGGCCTTATCTGCTTCACGAGCTTCGCCGGATTTCTGCTCGTCACCCTCCAACCTCTGAGCTTCTGAGCCGTTATTATCCTCTCCGCTCGATCCAATATCAGGGGGAAGAATCTTAACGCCGTCATGATGACGAATATCACAGACTCTGGAACCCTCTTACTTCTAAGCCACTCTATTAAATCTGATTGCGATGTGCTGTAAATAAATGTCAAGACAGCTATCAAAACCGTTATTATCCTGAGTGTATTGGCAACCAACCAGTATACATTACCATAGGTTAATCCTATGACAAATCCGAACAACTTTACAGTTAAGATGGGTTTGCTGACGAATTCAAGGGGTAGGACTTTGAATAGCTTTGCCTCGGTCATGAAGATGACATAGCTGATCGTCGGCGGGATCGTTAAACCCACCAAGACCAAAAAGGACTTAAACCATCCTAAGGGAACCTTAGCCAAGTACATGAACAGGAGGACTAATAGGAATAGGGGAATCAAGAATCTTAGATCCCACCAAAAAGTCCCTAAGATAACGCTGCACGCTGCTATGGTAAATTTACACGTTATATGCATCTTGTGAAATATCGTGTCCTTCGGCTCATATTCAAGGATTTTAGGCATATTTTATCACCCCACACACTCCAAGAACTCATCTATGGATAGTATATCTCTGGGGATGCATGAATGGATCTTATTCAACTCATTTGCTAGAACAGTTATTTGAGGAGGTATGAGTGAGAGCTTTTTAAGCTCCTCTATTCTCCTTCCAAATATCTCACGTGGAGTGCCAGCGCACACTATCTTTCCATCGCTCATCACAGCCACTTGATCAGCATATTCCGCAACCACCCGCATGTCATGCGTTATCATTATGATTGTTAAGCCCTCCTCTTGTTTTAGCTTCATCAAGGCATTTAGAAGTCTTCTGGCATCAAGCATGTCTAGCCCACCCGTTACCTCGTCAACTATTAAGATCTTTGGCTTAAGCATCGCTATTGAGGCCACCGCGACCATCCTCTTCTCTCCTTGGGTTAGGCTTATGATATATTTGTTTAATTTCCCCTCTAAATCGAAGAGTTTTACGATTTTATTCAGCCTTTCCTTGATCTGATCTTCAGGAACGCCCAGCGTCTTAGGTCCATAGACTAGCTCCTCGATCACGGTGTCGCAGAATAACTGTTCCGCGGGATTTTGGAAGACGTAATTGATCTTCTTGATTATATCTTCCAACTGCATATTTCTTATATCCATTCCATCCACGATTACCTCGGAGTCTTGGTTAGTTGGCTTGAGTAAGCCGACCAATATCTTGGCCAGCGTCGTCTTACCCGATCCGTTTTGACCTATTATGGCCTGGACAACTCCATCGTAAACCTCTAGATTAACGCCCTTTAAAGCCTTAACACCGTTCGGGTAGATGAATTCAACGTTCTTAACCGATATTATCGCCCTACGGGTTTCAGCTGGAGTGGATTTAACACTTCTTCTCGGCGCCTTAAATGTCCAGTTACTCATAGCCCTCAAAGCCTCCTCGACGGTGATGGGTCTAACCCCATCTTCACTTAACCCTCTTCCTAGCTTCATGAACAGCTCCGTCACTTGGGGTGGATTAACCTCGCTTTCCCTAAGCACATCCTCTCTTGAGAGGATTTCATGAGGTGGGCCATCCGCCACCACCTCACCCTTTTTCAGTAAAATTATTCTGTCAATAAGCCCGGAGTTGATTACGTATTCTAGATCGCTTCCAGACTCGGTTATGAGCACAGTCTTTCCCATTGCCTTTAAGTTCTTTAGGGTTGATAGGACAAGTGTTTTTCCAATGGGGTCGAGCATACTTATCGGCTCATCTAGGCTTATTATATCAGACCCCATGGCCAGAATCGATGCTATGATTACAGCTTGTTGCTGCCCTCCTGAGAGCTCTCTAGGATTTCTAGTCTCAAGCCCTGTGAGCCTCGTGGCCCTCATGCTATCTTCAGCCCTCTTCATAATCTCTTCATAGGAGTAGCCTAGATTTAGAGGGCCGAAGATCACCTCATCGAAGACTGTTAATGAGATTATCTGCATCGACGGATCCTGCATCACTATGCTTATATGCTTCGCCAAATTCTCCGGTTCCTCCTCCGCTATATCTATACCATTGACGAAGACCTTGCCCTTAACGTGGGCCGTAACATAGTTGGGGATTATCTTACTTAGTGTCAAGAGTAGCGTGGTTTTCCCCGCTCCCGTCCTACCTAAGATGAGTACGGCCTCTCCCTTCCTGATCTTTAAATTCACATTTCTTAATGCTTGTACCTCAGTTGTGGGATAATATACTGATAGATCTTCAGTTATCACCGCCCAATTCTCCATTTCTGTTGGTATGTAAAATTACAGTTATATAAGCCTTTTTCTGAAAAAAGCCTTTTTGAAATAAGTTGAACCATTTGATTGAGACGGATCCCTTAAGAAAAATATGGTTATGAGGGAGTTTCTTCCTTTCTTCTACCCGTTACCGCTCTCACCGCTACCTCGGTTGCTATGCAGCCTATGATACCGCTTATTATGTTTGTTGGGTAGCATGTAGCAAGATATTCTGCAACTGCTGGATAGTATGCAGGTATTCCGAAACCTATTGAGAAGGCGTAGCCAGACCATAGCACCAGATGCCAAGCATTCCACGCTGCAAAGTAGGGAATGTATAGCCATACGTATCCTTTCTCTCCCTTCAAGATCCTTGGTAGGATGAATCGCCAGAAGAATAGTCCGGCAAGGGCATAGATGCTTCCATCGTTAAACCCTCTGACTATTATGAAGAGAGGCCCTGAACCGGCTGTGAGCCCGAATCCAAACAATACTTCTATTATCCAGGCCAAGACTATAGCTGAGAACACCGTGAAAGGTCCGAAGAAGTTAGCGATGAAGATCAATCCTATGCAACACAATGAAACTCCAGTGAATGGTAACGCTATAGCGTCGAACGCAGCTATTGCAGCACCTCCCACCGCTATCTCCACATATCTCCTAGGATAGAGTAGTTTGTACTTGACTCCAGGGGCATATCTGCCTATCGGGGCCAGCATCCATGGATTAGATGCCTGCTCCATTATAGTTAGATAAGCCATGGGTAGGGCCACGAGTATGGCTGGAACCCACATTAGAAGAAGTCTTTGCGGTCCCCAGACCACGCCCCATTGTGGTCCGGTTACATCTAAGAATAGGTACAAGTATATCGTTGCTATAACGCCGATCGCCCACCATATGCCGGCTACTAAGTAATGCTTCTTTAGCCTAACCATACCGATTCAGTTTTCAATCGTTTTAATCGTATAAAAATTTTGCGTTCATTAACCTCGGTCTTATGTGAAAATTTGAAGAGAACTAATTTCATTGCTTGATGTTGATGCGGTCTTCATCGTCGCAGGTGCTCTAGTGGTAAGATTTTATCTTTAAGGGTTGATGGGGGCGCTCATGAAATCTTCGATGGAAGGTTATCCCGCTTAGCTCTCATGTTGCTGTTTCAAAATCTCTTTAAGCTCCATCCTCAAGCACCTTAAAGTCTCTCTTCGAGCGGCCTCAATCTCTCTCAATCTCATGTCTAGAAAATTTCTTCCGGTCACGTCTATTGTAACGGTTAGAGGCCCGAAATCCTCTACCTTGAGAACCCAGAGAGCTTCAGGAATCCCGAGGTCTAGCCAGTAAACTCCCAGAACTTCAACTATTTTCCCAGCCGCTATGGCTGCGCATCCGCCGGGGAACAACGCCACTATTGCGCGATATCTTCTACATGCATCCGCGGTCTTCTTGCCCATGAATCCCTTTCCTATGATGAGTCTTACTCCAGTCCTTTTGATGAATTCATCCTCATATTCCTCCATCCTCATACTCGTCGTAGAGCCTATCGCCACGATTCTCCATCTTCCATCTTTTTTAGAGACTATCGGACCTGCATGGAAGAGGGCGAGCCCGTCTAGGTCTATCGGGGGAGCGACCTTTTGCTCAACAACCCTTTTGTGGGCGAGATCCCTCGCGGTCACGACGATTCCTGAGAGATGGATTCTATCTCCAACCCTGATCTCGGCTAGATCTTCGACGCTTATCGGAGTCTCAATCCAGTATTCTTTCATGTCAATTTCACCCCGCTGTGTAGTGGAAGCTCGATTCTTCCATCAGGATACAGTCTCATAATCCCCCTTCTAAGAGCCCAGCAGTTCACAGACAGACCCACGGCGAAGGTCGTGGGATGTCTCGCCGAATACTCTATGTGGACGTCGAGAATAGATCTTCCAGCACCATATCCCTGAACCCCAATCTTCAGATCATTCAATCTCTTTAATAATAGCTCTTCAATCTTGGCGATAGCATTATTACCATTTCTAGATCTAACCCTCCTGAGTAGAGCTCTCTTGGCAAGTATCGAGGCTATCTCAGAGGTTGCCCCTATCCCTATACCGATGAATAAGGGTGGACAGGCGTTGATGCCGTATTCGGCGATCACGTTCACGATGAACTCCATCATCTCCTCGAATCCATTCAAGGGCTTAAAGGTGATGGATCTTCCAAGTAATGAGCTCCCCCCACCAGATAGGAGTAAAACTATCTCGGTTAGGTCGCTTTCTGGGAGTAGCTCGCACTCTATCCATGGAATATATGGTCCAATGTTATCGCCCAGATTCTCATCGGTCACCGGGTCAACGGCGTTCGGCCTGAGCGGGATCTCCTCTGAGGCCGCCCTCAACGACTCCTCGATAATAGAGGGTAGTGGGTCGAGATATGGAGACCTCGATCCCAATCTTATGAAGAAGAATGGAACTCCCGTATCTTGACATATAGGTATCCCTCTCTCGGCCGCATAGTGGGCGTTTTCGAGCATCATTTGATAAAATCTCTTAGCTGTGGGATCTCTCTCCGCTTCCCCCTCCTCTTGGAGAACTCTAAGGACGTCGTCTGGAAGTCTGGTCGCGACCACCCTGATGAACTTGACGAGAAGCTCTCTAAGCTCAGCTCTCCTTAAGACCATGCATTTTCCATCTCCTCCTACTAACTTAAATCTTTGCATAGAAGGTATTGGTATGGGATGAGGATCTTCAGGGATGAGGAGAAGCTCTCGCCCGAATATGTTCCCAGGGCCTTACCCCATAGGGAGGAGGAGCTTAAGCTGTTGAAGACGTTCTTCAGCGGGGTCGTCGCCGGGACATCTAGAATCTCGACGAGAGTCATCATCACGGGATCCGTTGGGACGGGTAAGAGCGCGTTGGTTAAACTCTTTGGTAGGCAGGCGAGGGAGGAGGCGAGGAGGAGGGGAATCGACCTAAGATTCCTATACGTGAATTGTCGGATCAGTAAGACCATCTTCACAATCTTGACTAGGATGATCGAGCAACTTAAGGCGAGGATACCGATGAGAGGCTACTCATATGAAGAGCTACTCCACAAGATTCTAAACTACTTTGAGCTGAGGAACATCTATGGGATCTTGGCCCTCGATGAGGTCGACGCTCTTTTGGGCAGGGAAGAGAAGAATGCCCTATACTTCTTCAGCAGGATCGGGGAGGAGAGGGAGAGGGTCCCGAGGATCTCCGTCATCTTGATAACCAGAAACCCTGAGATGTTCGATGTATTGGATGAAAGCACTAGGAGCACTCTGCTCGGCAACATAATCCACCTAGATGAGTATAGTAGCGACCAACTATACGATATTGTGAAGTTTAGGGCTGATGAGGCTCTGATCCCAGGGACGTTGATGGAGAGCTCCCTTAGGCTCATAGCGGATCTAGCGGGTGAGAGGGGGGATGCTCGATACGCCCTCGACATACTCTGGAGAGCTGGAAAATATGCTGAGGCTGAGGGTTCTCCCAGGATAACACCGGAGCATGTTAGGAAGGCTTCGGCCAGCATCTATCCAGCGATTAGGAGGGAGCATCTAGAATATCTTGGAGACCATGAGAAGTTAATCCTCCTAGCCTTGAGCAGGGCCTTGAGGGAGGGGCAAGCATACATCACCGCGAGCGACCTCCATCAACATTATCGGATGATCTGCGAGGAATACTTGACCCGGCCGAGAGCATATACTAGGTTCTGGGAATATCTCCAGAGATTGGATGACCTGGGGATAATCAGGATAAACGTTAAGAGCGAGGGAATCAAGGGCAGGAGATCATATATCTCGCTTCCAGGAATACCCGTCTCGATCCTTAGACGTGAACTTGAATCTATTCTTGAGAAAGGCAGAGTGTCTTAACGCCTTTTCGCTCTCCGAGTCCTCTTCTTCACCACGGCCGCCTCCGCCGCCTCAACTTCACCGCCTCCAGCCAGATATTTGACCTCGCTTGACGTGAACTCAAAGTATTCCGCCATCGCCTTAGCGTATTCATCACCTCTAGACATGATGAATGAGATGTATGGGAGCATGTGGGTTATGGCCTTGGCGGATGATAGGTGGAGCTTCCCAGCTATCTTGGAGGCTATAGAGCTCCTGAGCTCCCTCTCAGCCTTACTCCTCTGCATCAACCTAATCTTCGAGGGGAAGGTGAATTTCACGAATCCCTGAGGCTTAGTCTTCCTAGCCAAAGCCACTCCGCCCGTCATCAAGGGGATCGCATATCTCGTGAGCTTCCACTTCTGCTCCCTACTAGCCTTAGCCAGAAATAGGTCCGCTTTGGCGAGCGCCTCATATGCTTCAGCGAGTTCCTCTGGATTCGGCACCTGCTCAGGGACGTTTTCGATCAGCCAAGCATAGAGCATGTCTAGGTCTATTTCAAGCCCCTCTAACGCCGCCCTCGCCGCCCTAAGAGACTTCGTATTGAAGATTATTCTCAGGGCCTGGAAGATCTCCCTCACCCTATTCCTCTCGCCTAAAGCCTCGACGGCATCTACATCGACGACCTTTCTGCCGCTCGCTATAGCCTGTAGATCGTTTATCGCGGATCTAAGATCTCCCTCGGAGCGCTCGGCGAGCTTCTTTAAGGCTGCGTCGGTGACCTTTATCCCCTCCATCGAGGCTATCTCCCTAAGCCTCTTAACCACCTCAGACTTTCTAAGCCTCCTAAACTGGAGCATCAAGCATCTATCTCGAATGGATGCGAGCCTCCGGTCCCATGGATTGTTCGCCACCAAGGCTATCGGGGTCCTCGTCTCATCTATTATCTTTCTGAGGGCCGATAGTCCACCGGCATCCTCCTTTCCGGCGATCCCATCAACCTCATCCACCAAGATTATCTTCTTAGTGGTCCCATCTAGGGTTGCTTGAAGCGAAGACTCTCCAACCACCATCTTCATCCTCTCTTCATTCCTCCAATCGCTCGCATTGACCTCAACGACATCGTATCCATGCTCCCTAGCATAGGCTAAGACGAGGCTCGTCTTCCCGACACCTGCAGGTCCATAGAGTAGGGCTGCCTTCTTCGAGGGTTTTCCAAGCTCCCAGCTCCTCATCCACTCAACGAAGGCCTTAACCGAATCCCTATTCCCGACGACCTCTGAAACCCTCTTAGGCCTGTACTTCTCGACCCAAAGCTCCGTCAATCCCGATCACTTCGACCCCTTACCCTTCGCGGCAACCCGGGCTAGGAACGCCATTAACTGGACTTCGGGTGTTCCACCCTCCGAGATCCTGTAATCGACTTCTCCGAGGAGGTCTAGGAGGTCGAGCTTATCCTCTTCAGGGATGTTTAGGTAGAATAGTTCTCTGTAGATCGCAGAGATCAAGTCGGTCGGCATTATCCCCTGGATGTAGAGCAGCTTCCTGACCTCATCCCTCATCTCCTTGAACTTCCCGCTCAAGGCGAGTTCCAAGATCTTCCTAACCTCCCCTCTACTGACGTATCCCATAACCTGATACACGATCTTCTCATCGATCCTCCTTGAAAGCGACGCCGATGCTTGAAGGGTGTTTATCGCCTTCCTCATATCCCCCTCAGAGAAGTCGTAGATAACCTCAAGGGCTTGATCATCGACCTCAAGTCCCTCCTTCTCGGCGATGTTCCTCAAGTGCTTGATGACATCCTTCTTCAATAATGGCCTAAATCTGAAGACCGCGCACCTCGATTGGATCGGCTCGATTATCCTATTACTGTAGTTCGCGGCCAAGATGAACCTGCAGGTTGCCGAATACTGCTCCATAACCCTCCTAAATGCGTGTTGGGCGTCGTCGGTTAACTGATCGCTCTCATCCAATAAGAGTATCTTGAATCCAAGGCCGCCCATAGGAATCTGCCTGGCGAACATCTTAACCTTCTCCCTAATAGTCTGGATACCACGCTCATCAGATGCATTGATCTCCATGAAATGGCCATCCTCGATATATCTGTCGCCGAATAGGTCTCTTGCGAAGGCGTGGGCTGTGGCGGTCTTCCCGACTCCGGGCGGCCCTGCGAAGAGCATGTGGGGGACGGCCTTCGTCTTTAAGATGTTCTTTAGGCTATTCACCACCTCCTCCTGATCTATCATCTCATCTAAGGATCTCGGTCTATATTTCTCGACCCATGGCAGGGTCGCTATCGCCTCAAGGCTCGAACTCATCCAGCGATACAGCTATAGCGCCTCTAATTAGGCTTTTCATCGAGTTTAAGATGAGTAAATTAAGTCCCCTTCTCCAAGTATTATCCTAGACAGCCCCAAACTATAACCTTAGATCGAGGATCTCAGCTGCATTCCTCCCAGTGACCTCTATAACTTTCTCGATGGAAACTCCTTTAATCTTGCCTATCCACTCCGCCGAGACCTTGATATTCCATGGATAATTTATCCGGCCGGCGACTGGGGGGAGAGCCGGGGAATCGCTCTCAAGCAACAAGTTCTCTAGGGGGATCCTCTTAACGAGATTCCTCTTCTGCTGGCTCCTCGCTATCGATGGTGGGATGCTGAACATATAACCTCTCTCAACGGCCTTCACGGCATGTTTAGCCGCCCCGTCGAATGCATGCATGATCACCCTCTCAGCCCTCATCTCGAAGAGCATCTCAAGCGCATATTTCCCGGCGCTCCTCGAATGTATTATGAGCGGTAGGTCGAGGCTCTTTGAAAGCTCTATGAACTCCCTAAAGACCCTCCTCTGCCTATCCCTCCCCACATCATCTCTCACGCGCCAATAGTCCAATCCAACCTCACCTATCGCGACGATTCTCCTCGACTCTCTACTTATCAATTCGATGACCTTTTCATAGCCTTCCAGCATATATGGGCTGACGCCTAACGATGGATAGACGATCCTATGATCCGATATTTCTAAAGCCTTTAACCCATCTTCATAGCCCAATCCGGATGTGATAATCGCCTTGACACCAGCTTTAACGGACTCCTCAATGATCTCCCCTACCCTGCCCTCAAACTCTGGAGCTGTTAAATGGCAGTGGATGTCTATCAACATTCTTGGATCGTGAAATGGTTTCGAGAATAACCTCTTAAACCTAACCATCTTCCACGAGATCACGCCATCGAAAACACTCTCTTTGGGAGTATATCTGGCCTGATCACCCACAGGATACTCCACCTCTCATCCTTCTCCAAGCAGACCACCCCACCATACCTGAATCTAACGATCTCTAGATCATCTCTCCCCGTCAAGAGTAGGCTCGCAAGCCTCTTAAGGTGAGGTAGGTGGCCAACTAGCATCAAGTCATGTTCGCTCTCATCGAGTTTCTCAGCCCAGATCCGAGGATCTGCGAGAGGATCTAAGCCCTCCACCGCCTCAACTCCCTCCATCGGCTTAACATATTTTGCTATCAGCTCCGCGGTTTGAGCGGCTCTAAGCTTTCCACTATGGAGTATTCGTTCCACCTTGATCCCAATACTCGCTAAAAATCTCCCAACTTGCTCGACCTCAGCCCTCCCATTCTCGGTTAAGGGTCTAGCTGGATCCTCTTCCTTCTTTTTCGCCTCACCATGCTGGACTAAATATATCCTCATATTAGACAGAGGTTGGTAAGTTTGAGATAAAGATTTTCTGAGATATTGGAGATCGCGTAGAGCTTAAATCATCCCACATAATCCCTTGATTATTGTTTGAAAACTCTTTTAAGAGACCTCATCGCTGAATCTAGTATGCCATACACATATCAGGGTGTGGAGATTAGCTGGCTCGGCCACGCGGCATTCCTACTGAAACACTCCGGGAAACTGATCTACATAGATCCATATAAGATCAAGTCCAAGGGCTCGGCCGATATAATCCTAGTAACCCACGAACACTTCGACCACCTCAGCCCAGGCGATTTGAAGAAGATCATAAAACATGACACTGATATAGTCGCGCCAAAACCCTGTGAGGATAAGCTTAAGGGGCTAGGAGCTGGAATAATCAAGCTAATTAAGCCCGGAGATAAGGTGGTTGTTAGAGATGTGGAGGTCGAGGCCATCCCGGCCTATAATTTGACGAAGTTCAGGGCTCCGGGAGTCCCATATCATCCAAGGGAGGCCGGTGGAGTCGGATACATACTAAGCTTAGATGGTGTCAGGGTTTATCATGCTGGGGACACGGACTTCATCCCGGAGATGAGGGAGCTTGAGGTCGATGTCGCCTTAGTTCCCGTGAGCGGAACCTATGTGATGACCGCGGAGGAAGCCGCTGAGGCCGTGAACACCTTTAAGCCCAAGCTCGCGATCCCGATGCACTATGGATCCATCGTTGGGAGTAGGAGGGATGCGGAGAGGTTTAAGGAGCTGGCCGAGGTTGAGGTAGTGATCCTGGAGCGTGAATAGAGTTGGACGAAAAACACGAGTTCCAATATCATGGATGCCTAAACATCTACGATGGATCAAATCTGATTGAAACCTACGACTCATGGAGATGTAGTAGATGCGGGATCATCAGAATATGCATTAGGAGGCCCGGGAAGGTGGAGCCTGAATTCCTCAAGGATCCATCAAGCCCGAAAGAGCGTTGGGTGATTCTGGTCTGTAAGGCTGAGAAGCCGAGGATCGAGGTGTATTCGGTCAAACCCGGGGAGATCATAAGGCATGAATGCGCCGGTGGAAAGATTATCGAGTTCAGGGTGAATGCGAATCTTGAGGTCGAGGGAGTTGAGAAACATCATCTCTATAAGTTTGAGGATGTTCTCAACGGGTTCATAGACGTATCGGAGGATCCGCCTAGGGTCGTAGTCCCGAAGAGATCCTAAGAGACGGGTCTATAGACTATTCCGAGCTCATCGGCGTAATTATATGCCTCGCGCATCTCCTCGCTTCTAGGCCTTCTCGAGACATCTCGATACATTTCAGGCTTTTCGAGAACTAAGTGATCCGGTCTATACTGCCCCATTATATTGACTAGAACTCTATCCTTAATGTTCTCTGAGATCCACTTCAAGATGGGCTTTGTATCGCATTCGAGGTGATTTGGCAGGACTAGATGTCTGATTATCATGTCCCCATGTTTGGCGGCGATTAAATGATTCCTCGTGACGGTCTCCCTGTATCCAAGTTTTCCGCCGACGTTCGACAATCTCCTCGCACACTCATTACTCCAATACTTGAAGTCTGGGAGCCAGATGTCCACGAGGTCCTTTAGGAGGTTCATGGACTCACCACTCATATACATGTTGCTGTTCCAGAGTATCGGGACGTTGACATCGAGATACTTCAATGACTCGATTATCACGTGGAGGTTTGGAGTCGGTTCGCCTCCAACATAATTTATGTTCGCCGCCCCCTCCACCCTAAGCTTCTTCGCGATCGCTGCGAGTGTCTTGGCATTCACTTCTACTCCGGCGTCCTCAAGCCTCCCTTTTGGATGGGAGATGTCCCAGTTCTGGCAGAAGACGCAGTGGAAGTTGCATGATACGAAGAATATGGTTCCAGATCCTCCCTGTTTATCTGTCCCTATCAGGGGTGCTTCCTCGCCGTAGTGGTGGAAGAATGAGGCGACATAAGCCTTGTCAGCTAGCTTACAGACTCCCCGCATCCCCGAGAGCCTATCGACTCCACATCTCCATTCACAGAACCTACATCTTCTGAGAATCCTCCTCGTGAGTTCGATCTTTAGGTCTAGGTATGAGGGCTGGACGGGTTTGAGCTTTCCATAGTCCACACCGGATCCATGATATTGTTTGAATAGCTCTTCAGCTTCCTCATGCAATTCTTCATGTAGGTTCCAGAGCTTCTCCTCACTCAGCTCCTTTAATCCGTCCACAGCCTTAATCGACTTAACTATCATGAACTTCGCCGGGGTCTCGTCGAGCATTACAGACCTATACCATCTAAGCCTGCGCTTAACCTCTGGATCCCTCCAAACCAGCGAGGCATCGGGTCTAAAGAGCCTAATCCACAAGAGCCGTCCAACATTATCTGAGCGGATAAAGATAAAAACGTTTGCTTCTCGATAACTCCTCAAAATTCCTCGCAGGCATGAATGATAGAGGCAACTTGACCTTCTAGTCTGAAGTATGCTCGGCGCTGATTTCCCAACTAGTTAGTATATGGAGGGTCGATCGTTGAATGATGGGAGCCTAACCCCCCTCTGGCCCTGATACTTCCCCATATACGGCTTCTCCACGGGAGATGAGAGCTTTGCGAAGACGACGTGGATGAACCTGTCTCCAGCGTAGAGCTTCACTGGAAAGTCTCCCCCGACAAGCTCTATTGTAAGCTGTCCCTCGAAGTTCGCGTCTATGATGGTTGGCGGGATTGTCAACCCGATCCTAGCATAGCTGCTCCTGAGATTCACGAATCCCATCAAGTCTAGTGGGAGCTTGATATATTCTATCGTGTGTAGGAGGACGTGCTCCCTCGGATTTATCACGAACTCCCTACCCCTCTCGATCACATAATATTCCTCGATATCTTCATGGGCGTGGATGTCGAAGAGCTTATCTGAGTTCTTCATCCTAGCTATCTCCTCTCCAATCCTCAGGTCTAGCCCATTCTCCCTCACCACATCGTCTCTAAAGGGCTCTATCCTCAGCCTACCGCTCCTAATATAGTTCCAGAGGTCGAAGTCGCTTAGGATCATCTCCAAACATGCTCTGAGTCATCAATTTAAGAGCTTATCGCCTGGTAGAGGGCGGTAAATCCGCGAGATTCTTTTCGTCAGACCTCTATCACATCTAAATCTGAGGGAACATAAACTAATCCGCCCGACGCCTTTTTCAAAGACTCTTTTAAGCTCTGGACTCTCTCTTCCATCTCAGGGTAGAGGTGAATCGCTATCGTGATCCTCGGCCTGATTCTAGAGACGATCTCGATAAGCTCATCATCGGCCGTATGCTTCCCGAGCTTCTGGCCGCTTGGATAAGAGCACTCATGGATCAATATATCCACGTTCTCCGCCAGCTTGATCAATCTCTCATCGGGCACGGTGTCTCCAGAGTAGACGAGATCAATTCCGTCGATCCTAATCCTATATGCGACACCGTTGAAGTGCTCGACTGGAGCGGATCTTATCTCGAGCCTCTCATCGGCTGCCGCAACCCCATCCCAGCATTCATGGAATCGCACATCTCTCAGAACATCGAAGTCCATTAGATAGCTTAGGAATCTGTTCTTGACCAGTAGGTCTTCGATGAAGACATTTAACCCCCTTGGGCCATAGATGTCGATCGGCTCTTTGAATCTTCCATAACTTTTCCGGCTTAAACCTCTCATCTTAAGAAATGGCAACAGATCTGAGACATGGTCTATGTGGAAGTGTGTGATGAGAATCCTATTTATCGTCTCGAAGTCGTATCCAATCCTCCTCAGCTTCTCGATCGTCCCAGGTCCTATGTCGAGCAGGATTCCGCCCAAGCTCGTCTCCAGTAGGATGGATGACCCAAACCTCTTCTTAGTCGGGATTGTCGTTCCAGCTCCCAAGACTATTATCCTCAACCTACTCCCTCCTCGACAGGATATCTATCCATGGATTATCGACGAGATATGACGGTAGCTTCTTAGAATTCGGCTTAACCCGCTCCTCGACTTTGGGAGTTTCGCGAACCTTTACCTCAACCCTTGAAGGCCTCTGCTCGATCTTATTCACCCTGATCTCAAGGCTTCTCTGAGCACGCTCAAGTCTATCGAGCCTCGCCTCAAGCTCCTCAAGCATCCTAAGGATTCTCCCGATATCGGATCTAATTCTAACGATCTCCCCGACGCTGACGGCTTTCTCCTCCATCGCCGTATTGGAGCTTTTCACGACCTCAATCCTCTCGGAGAACCTTGGGGGAACCACCTCCTCGGCTCCCATCATGTCATAGACTATCAATCCTAGGCCATGCATGGATAGAACTCCATCGTCCACAGCTCTCCTAAACCTCCTCGGGATGGCTATCGCGACCCCACTATATCTCTCTCTAAGCTTCTCGGCTTGGAGGAGGGCGTCGTGGATCGCTCCATGAACCATTAACGTGTCCTCATCTAGGATGTTTACGGCTAGCTCGCGTCTTCCATCAGACAATACTATTCTACTCGATGCTCCTAAGATTCCCTCCTCCCTCCTCTCGACCTCATAGAATCCCTCATCCTCGTAGATCGCGGCCACCAAGTCTTCGGGCTTAAACCTCCTATGCAAGGTATAGCCACCCCTCCATCCTATTCCAATTCCACTCATAGTCTATTGG